>ENA-UOJC01000106-UOJC01000106.1-human-gut-metagenome-genome-assembly--contig:-C104-NODE-106-length-144352-cov-24.116371_pt1 | contig 144352 bp, 114 predicted proteins | sample MGYA00242339_ERZ723886 | MGnify/ENA metagenome assembly ERZ723886 | reverse complement strand
AGATGCACCACTTGTCGCCCTGACGGTGATGGTGCATATGGCGAATCCGGTAGATTACCGGGTCACGCATATTGAAGTTGCCGGAGGCCAGGTCGATTTTCGCCCGAAGGGTATACTTGTTGTCCTCAAATTCTCCGGCCCGCATCCGGGCAAACAGGTCAAGGCTCTCCTCGATGGGGCGATCCCGGTAGGGGGAGACGGCGGGGGTGTTCAGGTCGCCCCGGTACTCCTTGAACTGCTCAGGAGTCAGCTCGCACACATAGGCCAGACCCTTTTTAATCAGTTCCACGGCGTACTCGTAGTCCTTCTCGAAATAGTCGGAGCCGAAGAAGAACCGGTCGCCCCAGTCGAAGCCCAGCCAGTGAATATCCTCCTGAATGGCCTCCACGAACTCCACGTCCTCTTTGGTGGGGTTGGTGTCGTCCATGCGCAGGTTGCACAGGCCGTTGTATTTCTCCGCGGTGCCGAAGTCGATGCACAGCGCCTTGCAGTGGCCGATGTGCAGGTAGCCGTTGGGCTCCGGCGGGAACCGGGTGTGAACGGTCTTCCCGGCAAACTGGCCGCCCGGGGCAATATCCTCATCGATGAACGCGTGGATAAAATTCTTGCTTTCTGTCATTTCCGCCATATCCGGACATCCTCTCTTCTGGTGTTTTTATAATTATGCCATTATACCCGATTGCGCGGGAATTTGCAATGAAAAATCCAGACAAACTCCGCATTTTTGCAAATTCATCCTTGTGCAGGATTACAAGAGCGTTTTCCCACTTTTTCCAGACCCCGGAAAAGTTGCCGCCGGAGCCAGTCGATGACCAGGGAAACCAAAGTAAATACAACTGCCGTAAGTACGACCCGCACCCCGATTTCCAGCGGCGACAGGGAAGCCCAAGGTGCAAAGTGATTCAGCATATATCCGTACCAGATATATCGCTGGGTATTAATCAGGTAGACGGCGAAAGCGCCGGGAGCCGCAAAGACGGCGAATTTTCGGAAAAGTCTGCCCGGCTGCCACTGGGCAAACAAAACCGTGTACAATACAGCAATCAGCAAATGACCGGGAAATACATAGGAGTCTGTCACCGGCGCACTCTCTGAGCGCAGAGGATAGCACCACCAGGCGCCCAGGCTGCGCATAACCAGCGCAATCAGGAACAGCCCCAGAATGCCGAGGAAAGCAGCAGTGGGGCGAATGCGGCTACCAAGGTCGCTTTTCCGTAGAATCGCACCCACAATGTAGAGCATCATCAGCCAGGTGAAGGAGTAGCCACCGTTGCAGACGAAAAGCCCCAGGTAGGATTCCAGGGTAGTAAAGCCAAAGATAATCAACGCCAGCAGCACCAGCAGCTTTCGGTTCTCGCAGCTGCGGACGGCTGCATTCAGAAAGGGGATGAAAAAGAAAACACCGGTGTAAACGGTGAAATACCAATGCTTGTTGCTCAGCAGGGGAAAGAAGGAAAAGAGTAAACTGGAAAGCCTTGCGCGGCCTGGGTGCAGCCACAGGGTCAGCACGGTGAGAAGCAGATTATAAAAGACCACCTCGCCCCACAAGCGCAGATAGCTTTTCAGTTTCAGCGACCGGGCTTCTTCTGTGTAGCTTACAAAGCCGGTGATGATGCCGAAAATATTGACCGCGCAGTAGCACCACATGGACAGCGCATTGCACAGAAGCGTCTGACCCGCACCGCTTGCGGCTACCTGTAGGCCTCCAACCCCGAGAATGTGAAGAATAATAGCGTAAAAAGCGGCGACTACTCGCAGAAGGTCAATGCCAATATTTCTTCCGGGGGGGGGTACTACTAATATGAAGCATATTCTGAAATCCTTTCGGCCGATTATTACATGGTTGAAGCCATCATATCACAGAAAGAAACGGAACGCAACACGGTATATGTCTGGAACAAGAGTAGAAGAATGTGAAAAATGCAAAAACAAATTAAGAATTCTTAAAATTATAGTTGTCAATTCGGCTTTCTTATATTAAAATAGACAGGACATAAGAAGAAGGAGCGTAGATGCAATGTCTGATACAAAATATCGGCGGATTCTGCTGAAGCTCAGCGGCGAGGCCCTGGGTGAGGGCGTTTCCGAGAATGTAGCGGTAGGCCTGGATTTTTCCAAGATTCACGCCGTGTGTGAAGTGATTCGCAAGTGCCATGATCTGGGTGTCCAGATCGGCCTGGTCATCGGCGGCGGCAATTTCTGGCGGGGCGTGAAGAACGGCAGCGGCAAAATGCAGCGTTCTCACGGCGATGCCATGGGTATGCTGGCTACGGTGATGAACGCCATCGCCGTGGCGGATGTGCTGGAGCAGCACGGACTGGACGCCCGGGTGCTCAGCGCGGTGGAAATGAACAAGTTCACCGAGTACTTTACCCGGGATCGGGCGGATCGCTATCTGAACGAGGGCAAGGTGGTCATCTTTGCCGCGGGCACCGGCAATCCCTACTTCTCCACCGACACCGGCGCGGTGCTCCGGGGCGTGGAGATCGAGGCCGACGCGGTGCTCATGGCCAAGAACATCGACGCCATCTATTCCGCCGACCCCAGAACCAACCCGGACGCCGTCCGCTACAGCCACCTGACCTATGACAAGGTGCTGGCCGATCACCTGAAGGCAACCGACAGCACCGCCATGACCCTGGCCATGGACAACCATATGCCCATGGTGTGCTTCGCCCTGAATCCCCCGGAAAATATCCTCCGTGTCGTTCGCGGAGAGGAAATCGGAACCACTGTTACCATCTAAGGAGGACAAATCAATGAGCGTGGATTTTAAGGAATACGCAAGAAGAATGGACAAGACCCTGGAGCACCTGGAGGAGGACTTCGGAGCCGTCCGTGCCGGCCGTGCCAATGCCAAGGTTCTGGATCGGATCACCGTGGAATACTATGGCAGTGAAACGGCTCTGAACGGCGTGGCAACCATCTCCACCCCGGATGCCAGAACCCTGGTGATTCAGCCCTGGGATACCAAGCTGCTGAAGGATATCCAGAAGGCCATCCAGCTGTCCGATCTGGGCATCAACCCCCAGAACGACGGCAAGGTCATCCGGCTGGTATTCCCCCAGCTGACCGAGGAGCGCCGTAAGGATCTGGCTAAGCAGGTCAAGAAGTACGCCGAGGATGCCAAGGTCGCCATGCGCAATGTCCGTCGGGACGGTATGGACTATGTGAAGAAGCTGAAGAAGAACAGCGAGATCACCGAGGACGACCAGAAGAAGGCGGAGAAGGATCTGCAGGACTTGCTGGACAAGAGCATCAAGCGGGTGGACGCCGCCCTTGCCGCCAAGGAAAAGGAACTGATGTCCATCTAAAATCTCAAAGCTGAGTGTGACAAAGCCCCTTCGCACGATCCGAGTACCTGCGTCAAATCCACCCATAGCAAACCGGAGCATTTTAGAGTAGTTCCGGCGATGCGGCCGGGGGATTCGGAGGAAGAGCTGGATAAATTGGCAAGAGCTGTGGACGAGAGATTTTTCGGCCAATCAAGGCAGAAAAAGTGGAGGAATACTGGATGTATTTCCCACTTTTTCTGATGAAGAGTGGACGGAAAAGATCCGCCCACAGCCGCAGACAATTTATTCAGTGCTTCCTAACGGGGGCGGCTTTTCGGCAGCGCCCCTTAAGCCGGCTTCTTATCAATTTTCTTGCCGGGACAAGAAAATTGCCTCCGGAGGAACCGGCCCCAAAAGATTTTGGAAGACGAAAAACGATAGGAAGCCTATCGCTTGGGGAACATGGGCATTGCCCTTTTGAGAATTTTCAACACACTGACGCGTTGGGGGTGCCCTGCACCCCCAACGAACGTATATATCTGTGATAGAAAGAGGTGCTTGTTTTGGCACTTTTCGATAAGCCCACACCGCCCAGACATATCGCCATCATCATGGATGGCAACGGACGCTGGGCGAAAAAGCGGGGGCTGCCCCGCACCGCCGGACACGCCGCGGGTGCGGAGGCCTTCCGGCGAATCGCCAATTACTGCCGCACTTTGGGTGTGGAATATCTGACGGTTTATGCCTTTTCCACGGAGAACTGGAAGCGTTCTGCCGAGGAAGTGGCGGGAATTATGAAACTTCTGCGCCGATACCTGGAGGAGGCGCTCCGGGATATGGAGAAAAACCGGGTGCGCTTCTGCTTCTTCGGCGACCTAACCAAGCTCAGCCCGGATTTACAGGCCCTGTGTGACCGGGCGACCCGGCAGAGTGAGGACTACGATGTGCAGGTGAACTTCTGCCTGAACTACGGCGGTCGGGACGAAATCGTCCAGGCGGCTCGGCGGTTTGCCCAGGATGTGAAGAACGGCATCCGCAAGCCCGAAGAACTCAGCGAGGAGCTGCTGTCCGATTATCTCTACTCGGCGGGGGTTCCCGACCCGGAGCTTATCATTCGCCCCTCCGGGGAAATGCGTACCAGCAATTTCCTGCTGTGGCAGTCCGCCTATTCCGAGTATGTATTTATGAATGTGCTGTGGCCTGATTTTTCTCCCAGCGATTTAGACCAGGCCATTGAAGAGTATCACCGGCGCAACCGCCGTTTTGGAGGAGTATAAAGACATATGAAAACCCGTGTCATTTCGGCGGCGGTGCTGGTACCGATTCTGTTTTTGATTGTTCTGGTGGCTCCGGTCAGTGCGGCGGCGGCAATTCTGGGTATGCTGCTTGCCATCGCCGCCTATGAGCTATTGTACCGGACGGGACTTGTGAAGCAGCCCCGGCTTGTGATTTATTCCTCCGTCATGGCCTTCGCCATTTCCATGTGGAGCTATTTTGAGGCGGCACGAGCCTATTTTGTGCTGCTGCTCATGGCCTTCTTCATGCTGATGCTGGCGGAAATGATGCGCGATCACATTAAGGTGCGCTTTGAAACCGTGAGCATGTGCTTTGTGGGCGGCGTGATGATTCCTTATTTCCTGACGGCGCTGATTCGGATTCTGACCATGAATGTGGGAAGATATGTGATTCTGATTCCTTTTATTGTGGCATTCATGAACGATGCCGGTGCGTATTTCATCGGCCTGCGCTTCGGCAAGCACAAGCTGGCTCCGGTGGTCAGCCCCAATAAGACCATTGAGGGGGTCTTCGGCGGCCTGGGCGGAGCCATGCTGGGTATGCTGATTTATGCGCTGATTCTGGACTTTTTCCTGAAATTTGAAGTCAATTACCTGATTGCCCTGCTGTATGGCCTGTTGGGCTCTGCCGTGGGCACCTTCGGCGATTTGTGCTTTTCCATTATCAAGCGGCAGACCGGCATCAAGGATTACGGCAATCTGATTCCCGGTCACGGCGGCGTGCTGGATCGGTTTGATTCCCTGTCCATGGTGGCGCCCCTTATGGAGGCACTGCTGCTGCTTCTGCCTCTGGTGAAGATGTAAGGAGACGGATATGGTCAAATGTGTCAGTATTCTCGGCTCCACCGGCTCCATCGGACGGCAGAGCCTGGATATTATCAGCCGCCTGCCCGGACTGCGGGTGGCGGCCCTTACCGCGGGCACCAGCGTAGAGCGAATGGCCGAGCAGTGCCGCGCTTTCCGACCCGCCCTTGCGGTCATGGCTACGGAGGAAGCGGCAAAAGAGCTGCAAACCAGGATTGAAGACCTTCCCATCCGGGTAAACTGGGGACAGGAGGGTCTGCTGGAAGCGGCCTCTTTGCCGGAGGCGGACTGCGTCATCACCGCCGTGGTGGGCATGGTAGGGCTGAAGCCTACCCTTGCCGCCATCCGGGCGGGCAAGCGCATCGGTCTTGCCAACAAGGAGACTCTGGTCTGCGCCGGAGAGTTGGTCATGGCGGAGGCGGAAAAATATCACGCGGAAATTGTTCCCGTGGATTCCGAGCATTCGGCCATTTTCCAGTGTCTCATGGGCTGCCATGACAAAAAGGAAATCAAGCGGCTGATTCTTACCTGCTCCGGGGGCCCCTTCTTCGGCATGACCCGGGAGCAGCTCCATTCCGTTACCAAAGCGGATGCCCTGAAGCACCCCAACTGGAAAATGGGGGCAAAAATCACCATCGACTGCGCAACCCTTATGAACAAGGGACTGGAGGTCATCGAGGCCATGCGGCTGTACCGGGTGCCCCTGGAGCAGGTGGATGTGGTGATTCACCGGCAGAGCGTGGTGCATTCCATGGTGGAGTTTACCGACGGGGCTGTCATGGCCCAGATGGGCACCCCGGATATGCGTCTTCCCATTCAGCTGGCTCTGACCTATCCGGAGCGGATTCCCTCTCCGGTGGAACCGCTGGATCTTCTCACCTGCGGGAGCCTGACCTTCCAGAAGCCGGATATGGAGAATTTCCCCTGCCTCCGGCTGGCTCGGGACTGCGCCAGGCTGGGGGGCACCGCCTGTCCTGCCATGAACGGCGCCAACGAGGAGGCGGTTGCCATGTTCCTCCAGGATGAGATTGGTTTTTATGACATTTACCGGCTGGTATCCCAGGCGGTGGAGAAGACCCCTTTCCTGGAAAATCCCACTCTGGAAGAAATTCTGGAGGCGGACAGATTAGCCCGGGACGTTGTGCATACCCTTTCCCAAAACTAAGCGAGGCAATCTATGAGCGTTCTTTTTGCGATTCTTCTGTTCAGTATGCTGATTTTTGTTCACGAGCTGGGGCATTTCCTGGCCGCCAAGCTGTCCGGCGTCCAAGTGAACGAGTTTTCTATGTTCATGGGCCCGACTCTGTGGTCGAAAAAAATCGGCGAGACCCAGTATTCCGTCCGCCTGATCCCTGTTGGCGGCTATTGCGCCATGGAGGGTGATGACGAGGACAGCGATAACCCCCGTTCCTTCGGCCGTGCGGCCTGGTGGAAGCGGATTCTCATTTTAGCGGCCGGGGCTGCCATGAATTTCCTTGTGGGCGTACTGCTGATGGTCATCATCTATCTGCCGGCCAAGCAGGCGGTAGTGCCGGTGATCAGCGGCTTTGAAAGCTTTTCCACCGTCAATGGAGCGGATGGCCTTCAGGTGGGGGATAAAATCCTGGAGCTGGACGGTGAGAAAATCTATGTTCAGTCCGATTTTTCCATGCTGCTGAGGCTGAATCCCGGGGAAACCCACGACCTGGTGGTTCTGCGGGACGGCCAGAAGGTGGCGCTGAAGGACTTCCGGATGGAAACCCATACCGTCACCGACGACAGCGGAGTTACCCGGCAGCTTTACGGCATGAACTTCACGGTGGAATCTTTGAACCTACCCGGAAAGCTGCAATACGCCTGGAATCAGAGCCTGGACACCGTCCGGATTGTCCGGCTGAGCCTGCAAATGCTCCTTTCCGGCAAGGCGGGCATTGGAGATATGACCGGCCCTGTGGGTATCGTTCAGCAGATGGCGGTGGTGGCGGATGAGTCCGCCTCCCGGCTGGATGCCCTGATGAATATGCTGTATTTCGGCGGCTTTATCGCCATCAACCTGGCGGTGATGAACCTGCTGCCCATTCCGGCTCTGGACGGGGGACGAATCGTGGGTGTGGTCATTACCACCGCCGTGGAGGCCGTCACCCGGAAGAAAATCAACCCCAAGTACGAGGGATACCTCCACGGCGCGGGCATGATTCTGCTCATGGCGCTGATGGCGCTTATCATGTTCAAGGATATTTTCATGTTATTCAGAGGATAATGCTATGACAAGACAGATTTTAGTCGGCGGTGTGCCCATCGGCGGCGGTGCCCCGGTGGTCATTCAGTCTATGCTCAACACAAAAACCACGGATGTGGAGGGAAGCCTCCGGCAGATCCGCGCTCTGGCGGCGGCAGGCTGCCAGATTGCCCGGCTGGCAGTGCCCAATCGGGAGGCGGCCAGAGGCTTTGCGGAGATCTGCAAGGAAAGCCCCCTGCCTCTGGTTGCGGACATTCACTTTGACTATCAGCTGGCCATCGCCGCCGCCGAGGGCGGCGCCAGCAAAATCCGCATCAACCCCGGCAACATCGGCGGGGAGGATCGGGTGAAGGCGGTGGTGGAGGTGTGCAAGGACAAGCACATCCCCATCCGCATCGGCGTCAACGGCGGCAGTCTGGATAAACGGCTGCTGGAGAAATACGGCCATCCTACGGCGGAGGCTCTGGTGGAAAGTGCCTTCGAGCACCTGGAGCTGCTGGAAAAGCAGGGGTTCTATGACACCTGCGTGTCCATGAAGTCCTCCACCGTGCCTACCATGGTGGCAGCGGCTCGGCTGTTCCGCAGCAAATGCGATTACCCTCTGCATATCGGCGTAACGGAGACGGGGCCTGTGAAGCAGGGACTCATCAAGTCCGCCATGGGCATCGGGGCGCTGCTGCTGGACGGCATCGGCGATACCATCCGGGTGAGCCTGACCGACGACCCGGTTCAGGAGGTCTACGCCGCCAAGGATATCCTCAAGGCGGCGGGGCTGCGCAAGGAGGGCGTGAACATCGTTTCCTGTCCTACCTGCGGCAGAACCCGAATCGATCTGATCGGCCTGGTGAATCGGGTGGACGAGGCTCTGCGGGACTGCAAAAAGCCCATTACCGTGGCGGTCATGGGCTGTGTGGTCAACGGCCCCGGGGAAGCCCGGGAAGCGGACATCGGCATTGCCGGCGGCGACGGCTGGGGGATGCTGTTTGAGCATGGACAGCAGGTGGAAAAGCTTCCCTATGAGGAGCTGCTGCCCGCCCTGCTCAGGCGCATCGAAGCAATGTAATTTGTTGATTTATGGAACAAAAGGTTTACTTATTTCAAATGTTTCCGGATTATGAGCCGCCTGAGGCACTGATGCCAGTGCTTTCTCAGGCGGCTATCGCCGCTGCGGACATTTCCGCCGAGGAGCGGAGCGTTCATGTGGTGCTCCATTCGGAAAGCTATATTCCCCAGCGGCTCCTTGACCAGGCAGCTAAGGAAATTTCCGGGCTCTACGGCCTGCGCCGGATGAACCTGACGGCCACCCATCCGGCCTCGGAATTGCAGAAAATCGAGCCGGAGGAGCTGCGGGATCTGTTTGTCATGCACGATTCCATGGCGCGAGGCTCCCTTGCCGGGGCAAAATGGGAATGGTCAGGGGAGAGCTTGACCATCCGTCTGGCTGCCAACGGCAAGGCGGCGCTGATGGAGCATGTCCCGGCGGTGCAGCAGAATCTCCGGGAGCGGTTTGCCGCGCCGGTGACCATTGCCATTGAAACCGGTAACGAGTTGGAAGGCAAGGCTCTCATTGACGCCATGCAGACCCTCCGGGAGGAGACCATCCGCAAAATGCCCGCCGCCATGGCCTGCCCGGAAAAGCGGGAGGAAAAGGCGCAGGTGCAGAGCGAGGCCTTCTACGGAAAGCCTTTCCGGGGAAATGCCGTGCCCATGAAGGATCTGACCATGGACATGGGCACGGTGATCGTGGAGGGTCGGGTCTTCAACGTGGAGCACAAGGAGCTGAAAAAGCGCAACGCCTATGTGGTGAAATTCGACATGACGGACAACACCAACTCCGTGCGCATCAGCCGCTTCATGGAGGCGAACGAGGCCAAGCCCATTCTGGAAAACGTGGCGGTAGGCGCGGTGCTTCGGGTGCAGGGTCGGCTGATCGAGGATCGGTTCGAGAACGAAATGGTGCTCAAGCCCTATGCCATGCAGCCCGGCTCCATGCCCAAGCGGCAGGACAAGGCGGTGGGGGGCAAGCGGGTGGAGCTCCACCTGCATACCACCATGTCCAATATGGACGCTCTGACCCCAACGGACGCTGCCATCAAGCAGGCGGCGGCCTGGGGACACCGAGCCATTGCCATCACCGACCACGGCTGCTGCCAGTCCTTCACGGATGCTCTGCACTGCGTGGAGGGGAAAAAGCCTCCCAAGGTGGCGGGCACGGACGAGACAATCAAAATCCTCTACGGCTGTGAAGGATATTATGTCAACGACGTGGACGACCGGATTGTGGTGCACGGAGATCAGGACATGGACTTTCATCAGGAGTTCGTGGCCTTCGATCTGGAAACCACCGGCCTTTCTTCCCGGGACGACCGGATCATTGAGATCGGCGCGGTGATTTTGAAGGACGGCCAGGAAATCGACCGGTTCCAGACCTTCGTGGACCCGGAGCGGCAGCTGGAACGGAAAATCGTGGAGCTGACGGGTATCACCGATGAAATGCTTCAGGGCGCCCCGAAAATTCAGGAAATTCTTCCGAAATTTCTGGAATTCGTGGGAGATCGGGTGCTCGTTGCCCACAATTCCGACTTCGATACCGGCTTCATCCGGGCGGAATGCCAGCGGCAGGGTTTGCCTTACCGCTACACCGCCGCGGACACCCTGATTCTGTCCCAGAACCTTTTGCAGCACCTGAGCAAATTCAAGCTGGACATCGTGTCCAACGTCCTGAACCTGCCGGACTTCAACCACCACCGGGCAGGGGACGACGCCATGACCTGCGGCCTCATCATGACGAAGCTCATGGCAATGTTGGAGGAAGAGCACGATATCCACACCCTGCAAACCATCAATCCCGCTATGGTGAAGCTCCGCTCCGGCGGCCGAATCACCGACCGGCAGGCTCGGCATATCATCCTCTTTGCCAAAAATCAGGTGGGTCTGCGGAACCTCTACCACCTGATCTCCAATTCCAATCTGAAGCACTTCCGCCGGGTGCCCCGGATTCCCAAGTCAGAGCTTCTGGAAATGCGGGAGGGGTTGATTATCGGCTCTGCCTGTGAAGCAGGCGAATTGTTCCAGGCCATTCTTGACCGGAAGAGCCACGATGAACTCAAGCGCATCGCCTCCTTCTATGATTTTTTGGAGGTGCAGCCTCTTGCCAACAACCGGTTCATGCTGGATAACGAAAAATATGAGGCGAAAACCGACGAGGATCTTCAGGCCTATAACCGGAAAATCGTCCAGTTGGGCGAGGAACTGGGGAAAATGGTGGTGGCCACCGGCGACGTCCACTTCCTGAATCCGGAGGACGAGGTGTTCCGGCATATTCTTCTTGCCACCAAGGGCTTTGCCGATGCGGACAAGCCCATGCCCCTGTATTTCCGCACCACTGACGATATGCTGGCGGAATTTTCCTATCTGGGGGAGGAAAAGGCCTACGAGATTGTGGTGGAGAACCCCAACAAAATCGCCGACATGTGCGAGACCATGCGGCCTGTGCCCCACAACCTGTTCGCCCCGAAAATCGAGAACTCCGTGGAGGATCTGAAAAGTCTGGTTTACGGAAAATTCCGCCGGCTTTACGGAGACAATCCGCCGGAGGTTTTTGCCAAGCGTGTGGAGACGGAGCTCCACGACATCATCTCCTGTCACTACGACGTGATTTACATGTCCGCCCAGAAGCTGGTGCAGAACTCCCTGGAAAACGGCTATCTGGTTGGCTCCCGAGGTTCCGTAGGTTCCTCCATCGTGGCCTACATGTCTGGCATTACAGAGGTCAACTCCTTCCAGCCCCACTACCGCTGCCCGAACCCGGAATGCAAGTATACGGAGCTGAAGGTGCCGGAGGGCTTCAACTGCGGCGCCGACCTTCCGGACGCGGTGTGCCCCAAGTGCGGCGCGAAAATGGAGAAGGACGGCTTCAACATTCCTTTTGAGACCTTCCTGGGCTTCGGCGGCGACAAGGTGCCGGATATTGACCTGAACTTCTCCGGCGAGTACCAGTCCAAGGCTCATGCCTACTGTATTTCCATGTTCGGTTCCTCTCATGTGTTCCGGGCGGGCACCATCGGCACCGTGGCGGAGAAGACCGCCTTCGGATATGTAAAAAAGTATCTGTCCGAGCGGGGCAAAACCGCCTCCCGGGCAGAGGAAGCAAGGCTTGCTACCGGCTGCGTGGGCGTGCGCCGAACCACCGGCCAGCACCCCGGCGGCCTGGTGGTCATCCCCCAGGAGAACGAAATCTGGGATTTCTGCCCGGTGCAGCACCCGGCGGACGACCCCAATTCCGACCAGATTACCACCCATTTTGAATACCACTCCATGGAGGAAAACCTGCTGAAGCTGGACATGCTGGGTCACGATGACCCCACCATGATCCGGATGATGGAGGACATGACCGGGGTGGACGCCAAAACCATTCCTCTGGACGACAAGGACACCATGTCCATTTTCACCTCCTCCAAGGTGCTGGGCTATGAGGACGACCCAATCTTAGGCCCCACCGGGGCAGTGGCCATTCCGGAGTTCAATACCCGCTTCACCCGGGGAATGCTTATGGACACCATGCCCACCCGGTTCGACACCCTGGTGCGGCTTTCCGGCTTCTCCCACGGCACGGACGTGTGGCTGGGCAACGCCAAGGATCTGATTACCTCCAAAACCGCAACCGTTGACTCGACAATCGGCTGCCGTGACGACATCATGATCTACCTGATCTCCTGCGGAATGCCGGAAAAGCGTTCCTTCAAAATTATGGAGGCCGTCCGAAAGGGCAGGGGACTGCCGGACGGAGCGGAAGAGGAAATGGTGGCCGCCGGCGTGCCGGACTGGTACATCGGCTCCTGCAAGAAGATCAAGTACCTGTTCCCCAAGGCCCACGCCGTGGCCTACGTCATGATGGCCTTCCGGATTGCCTGGTTCAAGGTGCATCACCCCCTGCCTTTCTATGCGGCTTATTTTTATCGCAGAAGCCAGAAGGGCGGCTTTGACGCGGTGATGATGACCGGAGGCAAGGAGGCGGTCATGGCAAATATCCAGGCCATCGACAGCAACGAGGAGGCCACCGCCAAGGACGAAGACCTGCTGACCACCCTGGAGGTCGTGTACGAATTTTACCTGCGGGGCTTCAGCTTTGCCCCCATCAGCATTTACGACAGCCATGCCATTAAGTTCCTCATCAAGGACGGAAAAATTCTGCCCCCCTTCGTGGCCATCTCGGGTCTGGGCGAAAGCGCGGCCTGGGATCTGATGGAGGGCAGAAAGGGCAAGACCTTCCTGTCCATTGAGGAAGTGGCCGCCGCCTGCCCCAAGGTGTCCAAGACCCATATGCAGATGCTGAAAGACGCCGGCGCCTTCGGCGACCTACCCGATACCAGCCAGGTCAGCTTCTTCTGACGCAGAACGGAGGCTGTTGCAATATTTCTTAAGAATATGAACATTATAGAGTAAGGCTGCTTTTGCGGCTTTACTTTATAATCTAAATTCTTACAGATGTGAAGAGTGAGATTACATGAAAAAACGTATTCGGATTGCGCTTTTTGTTATCTGCGTGGTTATTGGAATGAATTTTCTGCTTATAGGATGCTTTCGCTATGCAGTAGACCACAGGAAAACAATAAATGAAAGCCACAATAATGCTCCGGTTGATGACCCTATATTTGACCGTCTTGAAGTCCGGTGTGAAGAAATCGAATCTTTATACCATGCACTATATGAGTCCGCCGAGAAAACAGCGCCAGACAGTCCATGGGACGATTCCTGCTTGTCCCAATGCAGTATCGATTCCATAGAGAACCTGCTTTATGATGCAGGATATGATGTAATGGATACAAACGAACCTTACCCGGAATATTTGACCACATCCGAAAGGTTTTATGTATTTTGGGATGCTGTACAGCAGAACAGAGATGCCGAACAAGAGATTATCACCATTTTGAAATCGGGGGGCTTATCATATAGACTATTCACATATGACGAATCCGGCGCTTTTGTTTACAGTATGACGTATTACCCGGATGAGATAAAAGAGCCATATTATGAATGTCATGAAATCAAGGATTGGGAACTCACAGAGAAAGGTAATTTCTATTACAGAATCTATCCCGCAAATGATAAACACTATCCAGATTTTTGCCTGATTCGACTTGCTGCTCCGAATACGGAACTATTTGATCTTGCTTTTCGCTATATCTATCCTGCTGGCTACATTGCCACCAATATTTTCCTCATTGATTGGCAGGAAGGAAATTGGGGAAATCTAAGCTTTAACGATCAGTTTGAATATCTATACTATGCGCATCATGGAAAGCAATTCCTTGCCGATCATTATACCGTTCTCGAAGACAAAAGCAGCTATGCCATACCGGCCAACGAATTTGAAGAAATCGTCTTACCGTACTATAACATTGATATAGAAACCTTCCAATCGCTTGCGCAATATCATGCTGAAGGTGACTACTACCCTTGGAGGCCATTGAACACAAACGATTTTGTTAAAATATGGTACTACAATATCGAGCCAGAAGTTACGGCTTATGTCATGAATCCGGATGGAACAATGACGCTGACCGTTCAAATGCTTTCCACAGATCTAAAAATAGATTGCTTGTTTGTGCATGAAGTGACCGTCAGGCCACTGGAAAATGGAAATTTCCAATATGTAGGGAACCGCATAACTTATCAGACGGAATACGGATTGCCGTATTCTGTTCCCAGACTGATGTGGGATTAACAAACCGGCTTTGGGAGCAGTTCGATTGGATGGACTGGAACCTCACATGATTCAAAACGTTAAAAATATCGGTTAGTAAAAATCAAACTTTTCCGATTTATACTGATTCTCTTTTAAAAACTTTAATAAATTCGGATTAAAGCGTTTTATTAAAAACTCGTATAAGAGGCGAAAGCAGGGGTTCTTTGACAAATTGAGGCGCAGGTGCGGAGTGCACCTGCGCCTAATTTATGTAGTTCAGCCGTAGCAGAAAATATGTCCGCCGATTTTGCCCCAGATTCTTCCGTTCTCCGGGTAGGTAGCGAAGTAATACACATTCATCGGCAAGATATTCGGCCCGGACAGCGCGTCGTCTATGGCGTCGTACTGAGCCTGCCAGGCATCCGCGTCCTTCAGGAAGGGTGTGGTTCGGAACTGCCCCTCGCCGTAGATCACATCGTGGATGGAATTGCCGAACTTGCCGGACACCAGCCGGTTGAGGATGATCTCGGCAATGGCCTGCTGACCCTCCTTGGACTCACCCCGGGCTTCCAGCCAGATGATTTTCGCCATCAGCTGCTGCTCGTCCCAGGTCAGTTCCACATCGGGATACCGGGGCTCACAGTCGGGCTTCTCCTCGGTGTAGATGAAGGGCTCCTCGGGCATTTCGCTGACATCAAAGTACCAGCCGCCGTTATAGCCAAGAAGCAGATCCTTTTCCTCGAAGCCTTCCTCAAAGCCCCGTTTCAGATCCCATTTTTCGTAGTTGGGAGCGTAGGAGTCGGCTACCATGTATTTTCCGTCCTTGGTCACGCCGTTCAGGACGATGAAATGCTGGGTCTCCGTGAAGATGGACAGGTGATTCATCAGAAGAATGGCGATGTTGCCCTCCTTCATGGCGGAGAAAATCTGCCGGATGTTATCCGCCTTATGGATGGGCAGCCGCATCTGCTTGGCACCGTATTCCATACGCTGGACGTTATTTTCGCCGTAGCCGCCGAAGTAGCCCGCCAGCTCATCGGGCAGATAGGTGTGGCCGGTGAGGTAGGTTGCAACCATGGCTAGGGAGGTAATTCCGCAGCCGCTGGTGGCGACGGTGCCGGAGCCGAACCGCTTGTTGGGGTAGTCCAGCTGGTTATAGAGGGGGAAGCCGTTGACCGTTTTGACCTTCGTGGGCGCAGAGGAGGAAGGCTCCGTTTCCTCCGGCTGGGGGCTCTCCGTCGCCTCCGTGGGGGAGGTGGTGACCTCCGGCTCCGTAGCGGCGGTGGTTTCCGTGGCCTGTGTGGTTTCCTCCGTAGGGTCTGTGACGGTGGGGTCTACAGTTTCCTGGATGTCGGTTTCCGCGGACGGGTCAATGTCATCGTCCGCATGGACGGGGATCAGGCATCCGCACAGAAGGGAAAATACGCACATCAGCGCAAGTATCTTTTTGCAAAAGGACATTTCCGTATGATTCCACCTTTCCGTGCCGGGACGCACTGCCAAAATGAACGAGTACAGTATAACACAAATTCTTGCGGTTGGCTATCCCTAATTTCTTAAATTTTCACATCAATTTCTTAAATTTACCGGGGTAGGAGCCATTGTGAGGGGGCGGGAAACGATTAAGCGCCCATGTGGGTGCATATTTCACAAGGGAATTTCCGAATTACAGCGCCATTGTGTATCACGGAAGTGACACACCCCGCCGCCAAGTCCTACCCCTTGGGAACAAAAAAATAGCCATCCCAAAGGATGACTATTTTTTGGCGACCCGGAACGGACTCGAACCGTCGACCTCCAGCGTGACAGGCTGGCGTGCTAACCGACTGCACCACCGGGCCAGAACAGGAAGGATTATAGCATGGATTTTCCCTTTTGTAAAGGGGTTTTTCGCTTTTTTTCCTTTTCCTTAGTCTACGGCATCTGTCTCCCGCAGACCCATTCGCTCGTGGCTCTGGTAATGCTGACGCTTGTTTTCGTACATGTGCCGATCCATATCCGCCAGGAATTCCTCCGGGGTCATCCGTGCCGGGTCAAAGCAGCTGCAGCCCATGGCAAGGGACAGGGTAAAGGGCTCCTGTTTGCTTTCGTTCCAAGACGCCACATTCTGCTCTACCTGGCGAACCAGGGCGAGGATAGAGGCAGGCTCCGCCGACCGCAGGAGCAGTACAAACTCATCCCCGGCGTACCGGACGGCCAAGGATTCCGCGGAAATGGATTGGGACAGAATCCGGGCGATATGCCGGACGGCCTGATCACCGGCGGCATGGCCGTAGGCATCGTTGATGTGCTTGAAGTCGTTCACGTCGATCATGATGCCGTAAACACCGGTGGTCTGATCCCGGGCAATCCGTTCCAGCACCCGCTCCAGATACCGGCGGTTGTAGAGCATGGACAGGGAATCGGTGTAGAAATTCAGAAATTGGGTCTGCTGGTAAATATGAACCAGGGCAATGGCCACGCTGGTCCAGCCCAGGGTAATGCCATAGCACATGCCCTGAATCACCGTGCCGACAATGCAGGGGCCTACAAAGGTCAGGGGGGACATGGTGCGCAGGTGCAGACCGCTTTTCCTGGAAATATCGTTCAGGCACAGCGTGTAGAAATAGTCGAAGAACACCACCAGGTAGGGCACCACAATCAGCCTGCCCCGCTGGTATACGTTTTCAGGGGAAACGGTAAAGAAAATGCCGTTTTTCAGGTTGACCAGACACAGAATGTACATCAGAAGCAGGGTAGGAAGGAGCCGAAAGGTGGTTTTCCGCACCCGCTGGAGGTTGTTGAAGATGCGAAACTCCGTAAACAGGCACCACAGATAGCCCAGGGTGGAGGAGCTGAGAAAGCACAGGGTGTTCAGAAGGATATTGAGAACCCGGCTTCCGGGGAATCGAGTACCGTCTATCAGAAAGCTCACTGCCTCCGATGTAAGCCCCAGAATGGTCAGCAGAATCATGGCGGTGAACAGACACTCCCAGTGAAAATGCGCTTCCTGACCCGCCGCCCGGGTGAACAGGAGCCGCAGCAGCAGAAAAACGCCGATGCCGTTGACGATCAGAACCTCGCCCATATTTATCATGCTCAGCTTCTCCTTTCAGCGCATTTCTTTTTATTATAGCAAAGGAAATTGGGAATGTAAATACCTTATTATAACAGATACCGAAAAAATAAGAATTTTATTATGACATTATGGTAATTTTGAAAAAGGTCTTTACATATGGAGAATAATCCTGTATAGTATCAGGTGAACAGAGTAGGAGACCTCGCGTTAAGTGCCACCGGGACGGGGAGTTGCCCGGAGGACGAAGGATACGCATTCCACGATGGGGTCGCCGCACCCGCTGTTGCATATGGGATATTCTCCTTGATTGCAGCAACGATACTCGGTCGGGCGGAGGGTTCGGCTGAGGGACTTGAGGAAGCTCTGATTTGGCGTTTCCTCTGTGTGCCCTTTCGCTGCTGCCTTTCCCCACGAGTGACCTGAAGTCTGTACAGCTCCCTGACGCAAAGGCGTCGGGGAGCTTTTTTGCGGCATTGCCGTCTGGCTTTCGGGTTGTTTGGGGGCAGCAGCCGGTTTACCCGCCGCAACAATAAAAGGAGGAATTTTCCATGAACAACCCAACCACAGCAACTGCCCCAGCTTCCAAGCGTACCATGACCACCAAGGCCCTGGCCTACTGCGCCCTGCTTGCCGCCCTGAGTGTGGTGCTGGCGCGGCTCATCATCCCCATGCCCAATGTGACCACCCGGTTCTCCATTGAGGCGGTGCCCATTTACCTGGCCGGTATGCTCTTCGGCCCCATGGCGGGAGCCTTAGTGGGTTTCAGCTCCGATCTGGTGGGCTGCCTGTTCTCCGGCTATGGCTACAACCCCCTGTTCTGCCTGCCGCCCATTCTGTACGGTGTCTTCGGCGGTCTTCTGCGCCGGTGGCTGATGGGAAAGCCCGGCCTGCCCCGGCTGGCGGTGAGCTTCCTGCCCCCGGTGGTTCTGGGCTCCATCCTGTGGCAGAGCGTGGCTCTGTCCTATGTGTATAACAGCAAGGGCAGCTTCCAGGCAAGCCTGATGTATTTTCTCAGCACCCGTACCGTCCAGTTCGCCGTGACCCTGGTGCTGGATGTGCTGATTATCTACCTGCTGATGAAGAGCAGAGTGTTTGACCGAATGGGTCTGTGGCAGACCCCTGAGAAGGATAAGTAATTGAGATGAGCGGCACCATGCGATTGCGTGGTGCCGCCTGCTGAAAGGAAGAATCCGATATGAACGCTGAGCAAGCCATTGCCTACATCCATTCCGTCTGCTGGAAGGGCAGCATCCCCGGACTGGGTCGAACCCAGGAGCTTCTGGAGAAGATGGGAAATCCGGAGAAAAAGCTGAAATTCGTCCACATTGCCGGTACCAACGGCAAGGGAAGCACCGCCGCCATGACCGCCTCCATTTTGAGCAAGGCGGGCTATCGGACGGGGCTGTACACCTCTCCCTATATCTACCGCTTCCATGAGCGGATTCAGGTGGACGGGGTGGAGATTTCCAATGAGGATCTGACGGAAATTACGGAATATGTGAAGCCCTTGGCTGACTCCATGGCCCAGTCTCCCACGGAATTCGAGCTGGTCTGCTGCATCGCCTTCGAGTATTTTTATCGGAAGAAATGCGAGATTGTGGTGCTGGAGGTGGGCATGGGCGGCGCCTGGGACGCCACCAATGTCATCGAGGTGCCCGAGGTGGCGGTGATTACCAACATCGGCCTGGATCACACCGAGTATCTTGGGGACACCGTGGAGAAAATCGCGGAAACCAAGTCCGGCATTTTCAAGCCTCACGGCCATGCGGTGGTCTATCGGAGCACCCCTTCCGTGGAGGCGGTGTATGAGCGGGTCTGCGCCGAGCGGGACGTGTCCCTCCGGAAGGCGGATTTTGACGGCCTGGTTCTGAAAGCCCATACCCTGGAGGGGCAGGTTTTCGACTGCGGCAGCCGGAAGAACCTGGTGCTGCCGCTGCTGGGCGATCATCAGCTCCACAACGCTTCTGTGGTGCTGTCCATTGCGGACACCCTGATCGGGGAGGGCTGGAAGATTTCCGAGCAGAATATCTGCGACGGCATCCGGGACGTGCGCTGGCCGGGACGGTTCGACATCGTCTGCCGGAAGCCGCTCTTCATCATCGACGGCGGTCATAACCCTCAGTGCATTGAGGAGCTGGTCAAGAACATCCGGGACTACCTGGCAGGGAAGAAGGTCGTTGCCCTCACCGGTGTGCTGGCGGACAAGGACTACGCGGATATGTACAAGCCCGTGATGCCCTTGGTTGACCGGTTCGTCTGCATCACCCCGCCCAACCCCAGAAAGCTGGAGGCGGAGCAGCTTGCCCGGTATCTTCGTCAGGCCGGGGCTCAGGCCCAGGCCAGCGAGCGTATCTTAGACGGCGTGAAAAAGGCCATGGATTTGGCAGGGGAGGACGGCGTGGTGCTGTGCTTCGGCTCCCTCTATTCCATCGGCGGCATCCGGGATGCCCTGAAAGACCTTGGTGTCATCGAATAAAATAGTAAAAGGCCGCGCTGGTTTCAGCGCGGCCTTTCCTGCAGGTCATTTCTATTTTGAATCTTTAGTATTATACGCCGCAGGATGGATATTTGCGAATCGGACTCAAACGCTTTTCAAATACTTACGGCGCAAACCGGCGAAAACTACGATGCAGTCTGGAGATTTCTGGAAAATCCGGGCATACTAAGGAAGAGCCAACGTCTTCGGTGGAAAAAAGGAAAAAGCGCCCTGAAAAAGGGAAAATTTGCAAAGCGAGGTCATTATGCAGTATTTGATTTCCTTTCTGGAAGGAATCGTCACCTTCCTGTCGCCGTGCCTGATGCCCATGCTGCCCATCTATGTGTCCTATTTTGCCGGTGGGGGAGAGCGGAGCACCGGAAGAACGTTGGGCTGCGGCCTGGGCTTTGCGGCGGGGTTCACCGCCGTGTTCATGGCCATGGGAGCCCTGGCTGGTACCATCGGCGGGCTGCTCACCGCCTACCGGCGGCCTCTGGAGCTGCTCAGCGGCATCGTGGTGATCGTTTTCGGCCTGAACTATCTGGGTCTGTTTCGCTGGAATCTGTTCCAGGGGGGCAGCCGGATGCTGGATACCCCCAGACTGTCGGTTTTCTCGGCCTTTCTGTTCGGCGTGGTATTCTCCCTGGGCTGGACACCCTGCGCAGGTGCCTTCCTGGGCTCGGCTCTTTTGCTTGCCTCCCAGCGTTCCCATGCGCTGGAGGGCATGGGAACGCTCCTGGCCTACTCCTTAGGGCTTGGTATTCCGTTCTTAGTCAGCGCGGTGCTCATCGATGGACTGAAAACCGCCTTTGACTGGATTAAACGGCATTATCGAATCATTAACTGTCTCAGCGGCTGCTTTCTGATTCTTGCGGGCGTGATGATGGCCACGGGAACCCTGGGCCGTCTGTTGGGGCTGCTGCAATCGGGAGGGATTGGATGAAGCGAAAATGGACTTGGCTGCTTGCGGCGGCTTTGCTGGCAGGACTTCTGGCCGGGGCTTCGGTGCTCTATGACCGCCTGCGGCGAAATCAGCCGACACCGGAGCAGCTGGCGCGGGAGACTACCGGCGCCATTGACGAGCAGATGCTGAAGACCTACAACATTGGCGGGGTTCTCATACTGAACTCCAATTAAAATCTTTAGAAAAGATTTTAATTGCCCGAAGGGCAAGGAGTTCAGTATGAGTGCGGTAGAATAAAGCTTGAGGGGCTGACGCGGTTGCGTCAGCCCCTTCGGCGTATCGGAAATCAGCCGCAATGGCAGCCGTCGCCCGGACACCCGTCGCAGTTGTCCGGGGAGAACTGCTTGGCGGGGAAGGGAATCCGGCTGAACATTTCGCAGGGATCCTCGGTGCAGCAGCCGCCGGACTCGCAGCATTCCTTCACCGGGATGGAGTAGTCCAGCACCGGGATTACCAGCTGGGCGTCCCGTTCCAGCCGGACAATGGAGAACTGCCCCAGGGTGACGAACAGCCGCCGCTGGCCGCCGGTGAGCACCAGCTCCTCGTCAAAGGCGGCCCGGATGGCCTCCGGAATCTGAACGGCCACCGCTTCGCCGGCGCAGTCGCAGACCTCCTTGATCTTGGAGCCAAGCACCATGGGATCCAGAACCTCCACCACGGCGGTAGGCCGGTTGGCGGTACTGGTGGCGCAGCCGTCCAGCTGGGAAATGCGGGTGCTGCTGCGGAAAATGTGGGCCCGGCTGTCCTCGCCGCAGAGCACCGCCCGCTTGCTGAAGACCCCAAGACCATACAGGGTGGTGGGGCGGCAGGAGCCAACCAGGGCATCCGCCAGAATCCGGTAGTAGAAGGTGATGTCGATGCAGTAGTGGTTCCGGTCAAAGGCCACCGGCTCCACATCGATATCCGTATGGATCAGCTCGGCACTGCGAACCCGGACATTGGCTGCGGTGTCCAGAAGCTCCTGAGAGCCGGCGGTGAGATAGACCCGCAGATCCTCGATGCAGTCCTTATCCCGGCAGGAGTCGGTGATTTTTCGGGTGTGGATGGACATGGTCTGCTGGCTGCCGTCGCAGCGCGGCGTGTCCCGGCATTGGTCTGGCATGGAAAAACCTCCCGAATGAAGATAGGGCAGCCCGGCGTGAGCCGGGGCACCCAAGCATAGGCTTACAGGACAGTTTATGCAGACAATGGCCGGAAGTGCTAAAAGGAGGAAGCGGGTTACGCTTCCTCCTAAATCTTACCAGTGCAACCGATAGACGGTCTCGCTGTGATATTTCTCGCCTGCTTTGGTCACGGGCTGAGGCCAGTCCGGATGATGGATGGCATCGGGATAGAACTGGGTCTCCAGAGCCACACCGGAATTCTTGCCGTAATGAACGCCGCCTTTGCCGGTTTCGCTCAGGAAATTGCCGGAGTAGAACTGAATGCCCGGACAGTCGGTAAAGACCGCCATGCTCCGGCCGGATACCGGATCGGTCAGCTGGGCGCAGGGATTGCAGAAGACCTCGAAATTGTGGTCGTAGCCCCCCTGAAGCTTCAGAGGCTCGTAATCCGCGTGAAGCTCCTGACCGATGGCCTTGGGACTGCGGAAGTCCATGGGGGTGCCCTCCACGCTCCGCTTTTCCCCGGTGGGGATGGCTTGGGCATCGTCGGGGTTAAAGAACCGGGCGGGCATGGACAGCAGCTGCTCCATGGCAGTATCCGTATGCGCCTGCCCCCGGAGGTTAAAATAGCTGTGGTTCGTCAGGTTGAACACGGTGTCCTGGTCGCACTGGGCATCGTAGACGATGTGCACGCCGCCGGTGGCATCCAGGCTGTAGGTTACCCGGATGTCCGCGTTTCCGGGGAAGCCCTGGTCGCCGTGGGGGCTGTGCAGGCCGAAGGTGACGGCGGTATCGGAAGCGGAAACCAGCGCCCACATCCGCTTGAAGTACATATCCGGGCCGGAGTGGAGGTTGTTTCCGTTTTCATTGGGGGTCAGATGAACAGCCTTCTTGCCCAGGGAGAAGGCGGCTCCCGCAATCCGGTTGGCGTTCCGGCCTACGGTAGCACCCAGGCAGGCGTCGCCTGCGGCATAGCCTCCGCAGTCGTCGTAGCCCAGCACCACATCGGCAAGGGTTCCCTCCTTGTCGGGTACCAGAAGGCTCACAAGGGTCGCGCCGTAGTCAGTGATCTGGGCGGTGACCCCGCCACAAGATATGGTATAGAGGGTGGCCTGCTCACCAGATGGCAAAATGCCGAAATTTTTTCTCACGGAAATGGCTCCTTTCATTTTTCATGGGGAAACGGGTAGGGTTATGTAAAGGCACTTCCTGAAATTATACTATATTCCTTCGCCGATTTCAAACCTTTCTTTCGCAAAAGCACGAAAAAGAGCCTGATTTACCGAATTCCTAAGGCCGTTTTTCCCCCGCGGAAAAAACGAACTTTTTCCCGTCAAAATAATGGATACTGTATTTTGTGGTTAAGTCTTGACAAAACCACAATATATAGTATAATAAGCCCAGTTCGAATCTTCGACCCAATCCCGACCTAAGGAGGAGTTACCCTATGAAGATCATTAAACGAAACGGCGCGGAGGCTGTTTTTGACATTGATAAGATTGTCATGGCCGTGACCAAGGCCAATGAAGCCACGGACGAGAAGGTGCGCATGACCCCCCTGCAAATCCAGCGGATCTCCGAGAGTGTCCAGATTTCCTGCGAGGAAATGGGCCGCAGTCCCTCGGTGGAGGAGATTCAGGATCTGGTGGAGAAGGCCATCATGGCCCACGGTGCCTTTGAGGTGGCCAAGGAGTACATCACCTACCGCTACATCCGGTCTCTGGCCCGGCAGTCCAACACCACCGACGACCGGATTCTGAGCCTCATCGAGTGCAACAACGAGGAGGTCAAGCAGGAGAACGCCAATAAGAACCCCACCATCAACGCCGTCCAGCGGGACTATATGGCGGGCGAGGTGAGTAAGGACATCACCAACCGGATTCTGCTGCCCCAGGAGATTGTGGCGGCCCATGAGGCGGGCATCATCCATTTCCACGATTCCGACTACTATGCCCAGCACATGCACAACTGCGACCTGGTGAACCTGGACGATATGCTGCAAAACGGCACCGTCATTTCCGGCACCCTCATCGAGAAGCCCCATTCCTTCTCCACCGCCTGCAACATTGCCACTCAGATCATTGCCCAGGTGGCCTCCAACCAGTATGGCGGCCAGTCCATCTCCCTGACCCACCTGGCTCCCTTTGTCCAGATCAGCCGGGAGAAGATTCGCAGAACCGTGGAGCGGGAGCTGAACGTCTTCGGCATCGCGCCGGATGAGGAAACCGTGTCCAAGGTGGTGGAGGATCGGCTCCGGGAGGAAGTACGCCGGGGCGTGCAGACCATCCAGTATCAGGTGGTGACGCTGATGACCACCAACGGCCAGGCTCCCTTTATTACCGTCTTCATGTACCTGAACGAGGCCAGAAACGAGCAGGAGAAGAAAGACCTCGCCATGATCATCGAGGAGACCCTGCGCCAGCGCTATGAGGGCGTGAAAAACGAGAAGGGCGTGTGGATCACCCCGGCCTTCCCCAAGCTCATCTATGTGCTGGAAGAGGACAACGTCCGGGAGGGCACTCCCTACTGGTATCTGACCCGGCTTGCCGCCGAGTGCACCGCCAAGCGGATGGTGCCCGACTATATCAGCGAAAAGAAAATGCGGGAGTATAAGCTGTCCAAGGGGGAGACTCCGGGTCACGGCGATGTGTACACCTGCATGGGCTGCCGGAGCTTCCTGACTCCCGACCGTTCCGGCAACGGCTGGGACAACATTGCCAACGCCAAGAATTACGAGCCGGGCAAGCCCAAGTATTACGGCCGGTTCAACCAGGGCGTGGTCACCATCAACCTGGTGGATGTGGCGCTGTCCTCCGGCCGGGATGTGGACAAGTTCTGGCAGATTTTCGAGGAGCGGCTGGAGCTGTGCCATAAGGCGCTCCAGTGCCGTCACGAGCGGCTGAAGGGTACCCTGTCCGACGCCGCGCCCATTTTGTGGCAGTACGGCGCTCTGGCAAGACTTCAGAAGGGCGAGCCCATCGACAAACTCCTTTACGGCGGCTATTCCACCATTTCCCTGGGCTACGCCGGCCTTTATGAGTGCGTCAAGTACATGACCGGCAAGTCCCATACCGACGTCTCCGCCAAGCCCTTCGCCCTGTCCGTCATGCAGAAAATGAACGACAAGTGCGCCCAGTGGAAGGCCGCGGAGAACATCGACTACTCCCTGTACGGCACGCCCCTGGAGTCCACCACCTATAAATTCGCCAAGTGCCTGCAAAAGCGGTTCGGCCTGATCCCCGGCATTACGGACAAGAGCTATATTACCAATTCCTACCATGTCCATGTCAGCGAGCAGATCGATGCCTTCACCAAGCTGGCCTTCGAGTCCGAGTTCCAGCAGCTGTCTCCCGGCGGCGCCATCAGCTATGTAGAGGTGCCCAACATGCAGCAGAACATCGACGCGGTGCTGGAGGTCATGCAGTTCATCTACGACAACATCATGTATGCCGAGCTGAACACCAAGTCCGACTACTGCCAGGTCTGCGGCTACGACGGCGAGATTTCCATCCGGGAGGATGAGGACGGCAAGCTGGTCTGGGTGTGTCCCCAGTGCGGCAACACCGACCAGAGCAAGATGAACGTGGCCAGACGTACCTGCGGCTACATCGGCACCCAGTTCTGGAACCAGGGTCGTACCCAGGAGATCAAGGATCGGGTTCTGCACCTGTAAGCGCAAGACGGGATGAGGGCAAGAACCTTATATTCATCAGAGAACAATCGTAAATTTGCGGAGACACCCTACCCGGGTGCCTCCGTTTATTCTCCTTTACAATCTGAAATATTCTGACGCGCTACCGGCGATGCGGCCGGGGGATTCTTAAGGGGGCGGCTTTTCGGCAGCGCCCCTTAAGCCGGCTTCTTCTCAATGTTCTTGCCGGGACAAGAACATTGCCCCCGGAGGGACCTGCACCGAAATATTCTGTGAGTCTTGGAATATAAGGATAGATTTGCAATTCACGGGCCGATGAGGGCATTGACCCCTATGGGTTTTCTACGCAAAAAACCATGGAGCTTTTTCGCTTCATGGTTTTTTTACGGGAAAATGAGTCGGAAAGCCGGGAAGGGGAACATTGCGTCTTGCGTTTTTCCCGGAGAAACGCTATAATAGGAGCAATACGATCGGGGGGTGAGTGCTATGGCGAATCCAAATCAGGACTGGGAGGATCTGGGGCGGAATATTCAGAACATTATCGACCAGGCCGTCAATTCTCAGGACTACCGAAAACTGAATCAGACCATCACCCGCACGGTCAGCCATGCCATGGATGTGGGAGGCGAGACCATCCGTCGGGCGGTGGATACCGCAGCCAGGGCGGCGGACAGCGCGGCTCGGTCGGCCCAGGTAAAATACAAGCCGACGGTCATTGACGCACCGAAGAATCTGCCGGCTCTCTACGGCAATACCGACGGGAAAACCGCCCTGGGAATCGTGAAGGTCGTGGGCGGCAGCCTGTTGGGTAGCTTCGGCTTTCTGGGGGCACTGCTTGGCATGATTTTTGCCTTGGGTTCGGACTACCCTGCCTATCCGGCCTTCATAGGCCTTGGGGCACTGGGAGTGGGAGTCTGGCTCATCGGCGGGGGCATCAGCGGCCTTGGCCGGGTGAGCCGGTTCAAGCGGTACTGCCGCTGCTTAGGAGACAAGACCTACTGCAAGCTGGAGCTGCTGGCCAGAACCACCGGAAAAAACGTGAAGTTTGTCCGCAAAGAGCTGGGCAAAATGATTGATGAGGGGCTCTTCCTGGAAGGACACCTGGATGCGGAGCAGACCTGTCTCATCACCAGCAATGAGACCTACCGGCAGTTCGAGCAGAGCCGTCTGGCGCTGGAAGAGCGGCAAAAGCAGGAACGGGAGGCTGCCAAGCTTCGCCCGGCAGCGAAAGAAGTTGATCCTCGGGTGCAGGAGGTTCTCGACCGGGGCAATGCCTTTATCTTAGAGATTCGCCGTTGCAACGATGCCATCCCCGGAGAGGAGATTTCCGAGAAGATTTCCCATATGGAGCTGCTGGTGCGCCGGATTTTTGACCGGGTGCAGACTCATCCGGAGGTGGAGCCAGACCTGAAAAAGCTTATGGATTACTACCTGCCCATGACGGTAAAGCTTCTGAACGCCTACGCGGAAATGGATGCCCAGCCTGTCCAGGGGGAGACCATCCAGGCCTCCAAGGTGGAGATCGAGAAGACTCTGGACACCCTGAACGCCGCCTTTGCCAAGCTTCTGGACGATCTGTTCCAGGACGCGGCCATGGACGTTTCCAGCGATATTTCCGTGCTGAACACATTGCTTGCCCAGGAGGGCCTGACCGATGACGGACTTTCCAATCTGAAGAAACGGGAGAATTGATTATGGATACCAATGAACAGAGGAACCCTATCAGCTTGACTCTGGAGCCGGAGCTGACCGAAGCGCCTGCCCTGGTGCCGGCGCAGGAGAGCGCGATTGCCCAGACCCAGCCCAGTGAGCCGGTGCTCACCGCCGAGGAACAGAAAATCGTGGATGACTTCGCGGCGAAGATTGACGTGGAGAACACCACCCAGATTTTGCAGTACGGCGCGGGCACTCAGAAGAAAATGGCGGATTTTTCCGATGCCGCCCTGGCAAACGTCCGTACCCAGGATTTGGGTCAGGTGGGCGAACTGCTGGTGAACGTGGTGGGCGAACTGAAGGGCCTGGACGAGGAGGAAGAGAAGGGCCTGTTCGGCTTCTTCCGCAAGCAGGCCAACAAGCTGGAAAACATGAAAAACCGTTACGCCAAGGCCGAGGTGAACGTGGAGAAAATCGCGGACGCTTTGCAGCAGCATCAGGTGCGGCTGATGAAGGATTCTGCCGTGCTGGATAAGATGTATGAGCAGAATCTGGCCTATTTCAAGGAACTGACCATGTATATCCTGGCGGGCAAGAAGAAGCTGGAGGAGGTTCGTTCCGGCAAGCTTCAGGAGCTTCAGGAAACGGCGAAGCTTACGGGTCTTGCGGAGGATGCCCAGCGGGCCCGGGATTTGTCCGAGAAGTGCCTGCGCTTTGAGAAGAAAATCCACGATCTGGAGCTGACCCGAACCATCTCCATTCAGACGGCTCCCCAGATTCGGATGATTCAGAACAACGACACCGTCATGGTGGAAAAGATTCAGACCACCCTGGTCAACACCATCCCCCTGTGGAAGAATCAGATGGTGCTGGCTCTGGGTATCGCCCACTCCACCGAGGCCGCCCAGGCTCAGCGGCAGGTGGCGGACGTGACCAACGCCATGCTGACCCAGAATGCCCAGAAGTTGCATATGGCTTCCGTGGAGACTGCCAAGGAAGCGGAGCGGGGCATTGTGGAGATTGAGACTCTGAAGAAAACCAACGCCGAGCTGATAGCCACTCTGGACGATGTGATGAAGATCCAGGCCGAGGGCAGAACCAAGCGGCTGGCTGCGGAGACAGAAATGGCAAAGATGGAGGATGATCTGAAGCGGAAGCTGCTCCAGATTCGTGACGGCAGACAATGACCTTTTTTCGCAAAATCCTGATCGCGTGCCTTTGTCTGTGCCTGCTGGGCGGAAGCGTCCCGGCGGCTCAGGCGGCAGAAGAAACCGATTCCCAGCGGCTGCTGGGTGCTTACTGCGCAAACGACAGCGGAAAAATCGAGTCCTGCCTGGACGCTCTGGAATCGGAAAGTCCGGCGGAGGGCGCTCTCTGGCGGCGGATCATGACCGACTGGGCCAGGCTGAACGAGGCGGGCTTTGAAGACCACCGGGTGCTTTCCGATGACCTGCCCCAGGACGATTCTCTGTGCATTGTGGTCTTCGGCTATGGTCTGGGTGCGGACGGCTCTATACAGCCGGAGCTGGAAGACCGGCTGTATGTGGCTCTGAACGCCGCCCGGCAGTATCCCAACGCCTATGTGGCGGTGACCGGCGGGCAGACCTCGGAGGTGGCGGGTGTCACCGAAGGGGGTCAGATGGCTGCCTGGCTTCGGGCGCAGGGTGTGGCGGAGTCCAGGCTGATTGTGGAAGACCAGGCTCTGAGTACTACCCAGAATGCCGCCAATACTTACAAGCTGCTGACGTCGGCCTATCCCCAGGTAAAGACCCTGACGGTGGTGACCAGCGATTACCATGTGGCCTGCGCCGGGGTGCTGCTGCAAATCTGGTCGGATTATCAGTCCCAGGTGAACGGAGCGCCGGCTCTGAATGTGGCGGCGGGGGTTTCCTGCGCCACAGACACCCCAGTAGGGGACAGAATGCTCTCCTCCCAGGCCTGGGGCATTGCCCAGATCACCGGCACCGCCTGGCCGGTGGTGAGCGACACCGGGACGGAAACCCGGGCATCCACGGAAGCCCAGGAACAAACGGAAGAACCGCCCGAAATCCAGGACGAGCCCTTCGGCGGCTTTTTCGGTTGAATACTTAAAAAGGGACTGCCCCGGCAGTCCCTTTCAGTGTGTCCCAAAGCCAGAAAGATATGTTGTCATTGCGAACCAGTGCCGCAGCACTGGTGTGGCCCCCTCCGGGGATTCCCTCCGGTCACAATCCGTTCCCATTGCCTTCTCCTGAGAGGAGAAGGTGCCGGTCGGGCGGATGAGGTCGCTCCCCGAAAATGTGCAACAAGAGATTGCAGAGGACGATGCCATCATCGTTCCAAATCAAAAATTGTGTGTATATCCCTGCACTGAATGAATGTTTTGGTGCTGGTCCCTCCGGGGGCAATTTTCTTGTCCCGGCAAGAAAATTGATAAGAAGCCGGCTTAAGGGGCGCTGCCGAAAAGCCGCCCCCTTAAGAATCCCCCGGCCGCACCGCCAGAAGTGCGGTGGGGCGTTTCGGATTGCTGTGGATGCGTTTATCGGAAGTTTTTGGATAAACTGGGTGCCCATTGTCACATAGTGAGTGTGTGCTTTTGACTATACGAGTTACCCAAACTGAGTTCTTATTCTTTGTGCACATTGTCAATTTGTTCCGGATACGTCCCGGGGGATTGACGGACGGGCAAAAATGGATTATACTGATTGCGAAAAGAGAAACGTTTCCAATCTCGAAAATCCCATTGGAATCCCATCAAATCTACGGATAAAAGGAGAAATATCCTATGAATCGTTATGCTGGCGTTCTGCTGTCCGTGACCAGCCTGCCCTCCAAGTACGGCATCGGCTGCTTTGACCGGGCGGCCTACGACTTTGTGGACTGGCTGGAAAAGGCCGGTCAGCGTTACTGGCAGATTTTGCCTCTGGGGGCAACCTCTCACGGAGCCTCTGATGACTCCCCCTATCAGGCCTATTCCGCCTTTGCCGGTAATCCCTATCTCATCAGTCTGGAAAGTCTCATCGAGGAGGGAGCGCTGACCCGTCAGGAATGCGATGAACTGGACTTTGGCAAAAACCCTGCCAAGGTGGACTTTGTGGCATTGAACCAGAACCGTCTGACGCTGCTGCACAAGGCCTATGAGCGCAGCCATATCGGGGGAAATGAGGCTTTCCACGCTTTCTGCCGGGAAAACAGCTGGTGGCTGGATGACTTCGCCCTGTTCATGGCTCTGAAAACCTTCTTCGGCGGCGTATCCTTCCGCCAGTGGCCGGAGGATATCCGGATGCATTGGGGCTTCGCCCTGGACTACTACAACCGGGAGCTGTACTTCGACGTCGAGTTCCAGAAGTACCTCCAGTTCCAGTTTGACCGGCAGTGGACAAAGCTGAAGGCCTACGCAAACAGCAAGCATATCCAGATCGTAGGCGATATTCCTATCTACGTCTCTCCCGACGGAGCGGACGTGTGGGCACACCCGGAGCTGTTCCAGCTGGACGGAAACAATTGCTCCACCGTCATTGCCGGCTGCCCGCCGGATGCCTTCGCCGCCGACGGCCAGGTCTGGGGCAACCCCTTGTACCGCTGGGATTATCATCGGGCCACGGGCTATGACTGGTGGATCAGCCGGATGTGGTACAGCTTCAAGCTCTACGACGTGGTGCGTATCGACCATTTCCGGGGCTTTGACGAGTATTTCTCCATTCCCGCGGGAGATACCACCGCGAAAAACGGCCACTGGGAGAAGGGGCCGGGCATGGACTTCTTCCGCACCCTGTATACCCGGCTGGGGGACGTGAATGTCATTGCCGAGGATCTGGGTCTTATGACCGACGGTGTCCGGCAGCTGGTGAGAGACAGCGGCTGCCCCAATATGAAGGTGCTGCAATTTGCTGTGGATCCGGCGGATGTGGCCGGCTCCAATGACTATTGGCCTCACAATTACAATTCCAACTGCGTGGCTTACACCGGCACCCACGACAACGAAACCCTTGCCGGCTGGTATCGGGGGCTGAACAAGGCGGCCAAGCAGCAGCTGCGGGACTATCTGTGCGACTATTACACCCCGGACAATCAGATGTACAGGGTGCTCATTGCCCTGACCATGCGTGCCGTTGCCAAGGACTGCATCATCCCCGTTCAGGATTATCTGGGTCTGGGCAACGAGGCCCGGATGAACCAGCCCGGCACTGTGGGCTTTAACTGGCGGTGGCGGCTGACCCCAGGCCAGCTGACAGATACGCTGGCAGAAGAAATGCTGGCTCTGGTCAAACGCACCGGTCGTGCCAACTGGGACGCCATTGAGAAGAAAACGAAAAAGGCATAAAGTTTGGGAGCCGCTGCAAGCATTTGCAGCGGCTCCTTAGTCGTTTCTTGAATGCGCGCACAAAAGAAGTTGTCATTGCGAACCAGTGACCGATGTCACTGGTGTGGCAATCCGTTCTCTTGAATAATATCCCGAATTTTGCTGCTTTTTGGAAAGCGGATTGCCACACCAGTCTGCACTACATTAAGGTATGACTGCCACTGGCAGTCATTAGGATTCTGATTCGCTGCGCGGAGCGCCACTGGTTCGCAATGACAGCATAATTATAGCAAATGTGTTTTAGGGTCTATCTGAAAACCGTCAACACGCCCAAACAGCGGGTCTTTTCCACCTGCTGGGCACCATTTTTTCTTGCAATACGCAGAGTATTCCTGCAAAAAAATGGCTTCATCAGGCGAAAAATCCCTCGCCGTTGGTCATATTTCCGGTTTTCAGATAGACCCTAATAGGAAGTTTTCAGTGTTGCAGGGCTGCCTTTACTTTTTTTCCTTCTGCATCCAGCCGATGATCTGCCCGGAGAGAATCACCGTCAGCAGGGAATAGCCGATGCGCCGAAGGGGAATGTAGCTCAGCGACAGCAAAAGCACGATCAGATCGCTGATGAGATACAGCCGCTGAATGGGAATCCCCGTCAGGTGGGTCAGGCTCATAGCCAGGGCATCATCGCCGCTGGTGGCTCCGCCCACCCGGACGCAGAGCCCTGCCCCAATGCCGATAAACAGAGCTCCTGCGATGGAAGCCAGCAGAGGAAGCTCCGCGATTCCCGGCCACAGAGGCGGAAACTGCTCACAGATCCGGTAGCACGCGGAGTAGCCCAGGGTGGCAACAACCGAATAGCCGATGAATTCCTTCCCCAGGGTTTTCCAGCCCAGCAGATAGCAGCCACCGTTGAGAATCAGGCTGCTGAAGGCGGGAGACAGTCCCAGCCAGTGATTCAGCAGCAGAATCAGTCCGAAAATGCCCCCCTCCGTGACCCCGGACAGGGCGTGAATATTGTACATGCCGAAAGCCTGAAAGGCAGAGGCAAAAAAGGCCACGGCGCAGTGCCGAGGTCTCAGCTTTGGCAGCTTTGAAAACATGATGAATCTCCTGTTGGGTTTATCTGAAAACCGGAAATATGACCAATGGCGAGGGATTTTTCGCCTGATGAAGCCATTTTTTTGCAGGAATACTCTGCGTATTGCAAGAAAAAATGGTGCCCAGCAGGTGGAAAAGACCCGCTGTTTGGGCATGCTGACGGTTTTCAGATAGACCCTAAGTACTTGCCCTTAACATTATCACGGCTTCCGGGAAAAGTCAAGCCGCGGGGAAAATCCGGAAAATTGCGTCACATCCAATTGAAAATCCTGGGGGTTTGTGCTATACTATAGCAAATCATTTCCCGAAAGGGGTTTTTTGTGTGAAGAGAATGTTAGCGGCAGTCCTTGCGGTGCTGCTTTTGTGTGGCTGTGCCCCGGCGGGCAGCAACGCAGACAATTCGGCGGAAACTACCTTGCCATCAGCAGGGGCGACCGTTCCCGCCGACGGCAATCCGGAGGATGTGACCTGCAAGGGAACCTACACCCGGGAGGGAGACCCGGCGGCGGTGATCGCCCAGATCGGGGACACCAAGCTGACCAATGAGGCCCTTGCCGTCTGGTATTGGGCGGCAGCGGCGCAGTATCAGGCCTCCGGGAAAACCCCGGCACCGGATTTTGACGCGCCTTTGGACAGCCAGCCCTGTGAGGCGGACACTACCGTGGGCTCCTGGCAGCAGTATTTTCTCCGGCAGGCTTTGAATGCTTGGCACACCGCCGCCGCTCTGAATCAGCAGAGCCTGGAGGTTCCCCTGAATCTGGAGCCGGAGTATCAGCCCGACCCGGAAAAGTACGCCACCTACATGGACGGTATGCCGGCGACCCAGTTCCTCTACGGCTACAACCGTTTTTACAGCCCCAACACCATGCACCAGGCCTATCTGGATTCCCTGCCGGACACCCTGAAAGCCCTGGCAGGGGAGAAGGGCTTTGGGGACACGGCGGCCATGGCTCAGGACGCCTTCGGCACCACCCAGGCGGCGCTGACCGACATGGCTCAGCTTCTGAACCGCTCCTATATGTACTTTACCGCCCTGACCTATGACCTGTCCCAGCCGGAGGCAGCATACACGGAGAGCACCGACGGGGATTACCTCGTAAACATCAAGCACATTCTGCTGAAAACCGACGGCAAAACCGCCGAAGAAACCCTGGCGGCTTTCCGGAAGGAGGCCAAGACCCGCTTGCAGCCCCTGACCCAGACGGAGCAGAAGTCCGAGGCTGCCTTCAAGGATTTGGCGCACCTCTACTCTCAGGACGAGGCCTCAGCCCTGGACGGCGGCGGCTATAACCGGGTGAAGAAGGGGGAGCTTCCTGCGGAATTGGACGCCTGGTGCTTTGACCCGGCTCGGCAGAGCGGTGATACCACGGCCATTACCGATGACGACGGCGTGCATATCCTCTATTTTTCCGGACGCCTGGAGGAAGCGCAGGTAGCGGCGGCGGACGAGTCCCTTGCCGCTCAGGAGGCAGACCTGCTGGAGCGGGCCCGGACGGCCTACCCCGTGAAATTTGCCTATGACCAGATCGCCCTGCCGGAAGGAAAGACGGCGATTTCCACCTCTGACCTTCTGTATCCCGACATTGCCCATGAGCGGTTCCCGGAAATCCCCCTGTATTTGCAGCAGGACTATCCCGGGGTCATGTTCGGCGGCTTCCTGCTGCGCACCAACGGCTGCGGCATTACCACCATGGCCATGGTTGCCTCCTATCTGTCCGATGAACTGCTGACCCCGCCGGAGATGTGCCGCCGGTATGGCGGCTACAGCCACCGCAACGGCACCGACGGCATGATTTTCGTCAAGGAGCCGCCGGTGATGGACTTCTACCTGGTGGAGAAGACCTATGAGCCTACCAAGGCCTGGGAGGGACTGGAGAACCACCATCTGGTGGTATCCATCCAGCATAAGGGCTACTGGACCCGTGGCGGCCACTACATCGCCCTCCAGGAGATTACCGAGGACGGAAACGTCCGTGTCCGGGACTCCAATATCTACAATTACGTCCGGGTGCCCGCCCACGTCAACGATGAGCACACCTGGGCCAGCATTACCAGCGCAGGCTCCGGCTATTGGATTTTTGACTATAAAATCACCCGGATTCCCGGCTGCGCCCGGTGCGGTGACCAGTCGGAAAGCAGCCTGGTAGGGGAGAACTTCTACTGCCGTAAGTGCGCCCCGGCGGTCATGCGCCGTGACACCTACGTCGGAATTTAAGCTGTCATTGCGAAAAGTAGCGCACACTGGCGTGACCCTTTCCAAGAATTTCCTTGATAATTCCGAGAAACCCCGTACAACGCATGTCATTGCGAACCAGTGCGCACACTGGTGTGGCAATCCCCTGCAAATGTCCGAGAACCCCCAAAATAGAAAGCTCCTCTTGTTTAAGAGGAGCTTTCTTTGCCAAAATGATTGACTTTTTGACGGAATGCGGTATACTTATTACAGAATGTTGTAAAAATGCGTAATTATTTACAATTAGTTACAGTACGGAAACAAAAGAAACAAAACGGTAAAAAGAAGGTCGTTACCCATGCTCAGAAAGAAAATCACCTTGGTGTGCCTGCTGGCAATGCTGCTGAATCTCTGCGTTCTGCCCGCCGCCGCCCAGATGGAAATGGAAACCGCCGTGCCGGAAACCACTGCCCAAGAGACCGTGCCCACCACGGAAGCTACGGTGATGCGGGAGACGGAGCCTCCGGCGGTGGACTACGTTGACCCTACGGAGTTTCCCCAGGCGGAAACCGTCCCGGAAACCACCGCACCACTGGAAACGGAGCTTGTGGCGGAGACCATTCCGGAGGAGACCCAGCCTGCCGAAACGGAGCCGGAAGAAACGCCGAACCCCGCTGACCGTCTGGCTGCGGGCGAGTTCCACAACGTCTGGATTTCCGCTGATGGCACGGTGAACGCCGTGGGCAAGGTGGGGGCTTATTCCGGGGCGGAGAAGTGGCACAATGTGACGAAAGTCGCCGCCTGGAACCTGACCATCGGCGTCCGGAAGAACGGCAAGGTGGTGCTGGCCGGGGACAATACCAACAAATATAATTACGGCGTGATCTCCGGCTGGTCGGACATTGTGGATGTGGCCGCCGGGGAGAAGAACATCGCCGCCGTCACCGCCGCGGGCACGGTGGTGGCTGCGGGGAGCAACCAGTATCACCAGTGCGACATTTCCCACTGGACGGAGGTAAAGCAGGTGGCCGTGGGAGAATGCAACCTCTACGGCCTGAGGAAGGACGGCACGGTGGTCTGCTCCGGCAACCCCTACACCAAACAGGCTAAGGTTTCCACCTGGCGGGACATCACCGCCATCAGCGCAGGCAATCACTTTGTGGCGGGTCTGCGCACTGACGGCACCGTGATGGCCAAGGGAGACAGCTTCTCCGGCCGGGCGGACGTGGACGAGTGGGAGAATATTACCGCCATTGCCGCGGGAAGCAATCACATGGTTGGTCTGCGCGCCGACGGCACGGTCATTGCCGCCGGAGAGAACGGCATGGGTCAGTGCAATGTAGGCGGCTGGACGGACATCGTAGCCGTCAGTGCCGGTCGGTTCCATACCGTGGGTATGCGTTCCGACGGCACCATCGTCGTCACCGGCAGCGACGGCTACGGCCAGTGCGACGTAGAATAATATCTGAGAACCAAATTCGTATTTGTAGGGGGCGATGCCCTCATCGCCCCGTTATAGCATGTCGATGGCATATGCGGCGGGACGATGAGGGCATCGTCCCCTACGAATTTTTGAAAAGCTGTCGTATCACGCACGTCATTGCGAACCAGTGGTGCTCCGCGCAGCGAATCTAAAATAGCCATGACTGCCAGTGGCAGTCATACCTTAGCGTAGCGCACACTGGTGTGGTCCCTTCCGGGGATTCCCTCCGGTCACAATCCGTACTCCTGCCTTCCCTTGGGGGAAGGTGTCCGCCGCAGCGGGCGGATGAGGGAAAATATAGTACAGGCAGCCCTCATCCGTCTCGCGCTTGCGTGAGACGCGCGAGCCACCTTCCCCGGAGGGGAAGGCTTTGGAACGTTGTCCTTCCCGCATTCCATTCAACCGAATAATTCCTGTCATTCAGACAGAAAACGCCCCCAGAGAGCCGTACCGGCCCTCTGGGGGTGCTGCTTATACACGAGAAGACTATCATTTGGTGGAAAACCAATGATAAATGCAGTATTCAGATGCTTTATTACTTGCGTTTTTTGTCGAATAATGGTATCATAGCTTTATATATAGCCGATTATTCTTGCGGAGATTGCGATACTTTCCGTGAAACCGTGCTTTTATGAGAGGAGTTGCCAGAACAATGGAGGAAAGAAGAGAACAACCCGGAATGAAAAAATGGCTGCTTTTGCTTGCAGTGATGATTATCGCTGCATTGCTGTGCATCATAGCGTTTTTCACTATGTCGAAGGGTAAGGAGGAAAAACGAGAGATAATTACCGTTCCAACACTGGAAAAAATCATAAATGTCAGTGATTTGTCCACATTTACGGCGGTATACAACGGAATCGCAGTCGTAAACAACGAAAAAAAGCCGGAAAAAGTTGATTACTATGTATCCTATGAGGCGCGGGTAAATGCCGGAATTGATGTTGAAAAAATTGCTATTTCTGTGGATAATACGGAGAAAATTATTCGGATTGAGCTTCCGAAAGTGCACATTACGGATGTTGATGTTAATCTGGCTTCTTTGGATTTCATTTTTGTGAACGACAAGGCGAATACACCTTCTGTTTCGGCACAGGCATACAAGGCTTGTGAAAAGGATGTCCAGGATGAAAGTGCGCAGCAGAACGCAATTCTCGAGCTGGCGAAGCAAAATGCTGTCAATATCGTGACCGCGCTGACAAGGCCGATTGTCGAGCAGTTGGATTCTGCGTACACTCTGGAAGTTAGGTAGGGAGGAAGAGAAATATGAAAAGAGTAATTGCCCTGCTCCTGGCTGCGATGATTCTGATTTCTTTCTCTGCCTGTGGCAAGAAAGAAAAAGAAGAGCGCATCAATATGGAACCGCAGGTTTCCCAAATGAAAGCGATTTGTGAGCTGGCGGTGATGGACTGCTATTATCACAATGTAGCGAAATTTACGGAAAAAGATGCGGAAGGGGCACTGTTTTGGAAAAAAGACAAGCATTTTTGGGTGGAGTACAGCGGTATTGTCAAGCTGGGCATTGACGTGTCCCAGGTTGCAATCCAAGTGTCGGGCACGGATATCACGATAACCCTCCCGGAAGCAAAAGTTCTGGGATGTAAGGTGGAGTCCTCTTCCTTGAATGAAGATTCCTTCATTGTGGACAAAGACTCCGCAAAGGTAACAGCTGAAGATGAAATTGCAGCTTATGATATGGCGCAGTCAAAGCTGGAAGAGACTGCATCCAACGACAAGACGCTGCTTGCAAATGCTCAGCAGCGAGCACAGACTTTGCTGGAAGATTACATCACGAATATTGGAAACGCTGTCGGAAAGACCTACACAATTCGGTGGGAGTATCTCAGCAACGGAAAACAAATATCCTCGGAAGCGGTGGAGACAACCTCGGAGAACTGACAAGTGCATGGCTTTGAATAAGGCTCTGGATACCACGCCGGATGCCTTCCTGGCGGGGAGTATCCGCTGCGAAAACGAGGCCTGGAAGGACGTTGCCCAGCTGCTTCGGGGCATGAACGGGAAGAAATTAGACCTTGCCATGATACCAACTCCTCTTCTAATAATTGTAATACATTTAGATATCATATTACATGTGTGATTGTAGCATATAATAATTGCTCCTGTCAACCTATAATTATGTTAAAATGTGAGGTGGGAGCAATGAACAACGAGCCTTTGAAAATCAAGAAACGCGGGGAGGACGGCAACCGGATTATCTCCGTGCGCATCCGGGAAGAGATTCTCACAGAGTTGGATAAGATTGCCGGAGAGAGCAATTATTCTCGTAATGAACTCATTAACCTGATACTCGATTATGGTATCAAACATATCGAAATTGAGTGAAAACTCAGATTTTTAGAAAAATCAAAACTCAGTTGAAATATGCAAAAAAATCACAGCCACTTTTTTCCTCGTGGCTGTGATTTTTCCTTGTGACTGTAATTTTTTTGAGTATTTCGGGTCAATACTGGGCGGCCTCGGCACTTTTCAGCTGCAATTGAAGCTTGTCGGCAATCAGCGCGATGAACTCGGAGTTGGTGGGTTTGCCCTTGGTGTTTGACACGGTGTAGCCGAAGAAGCGCTGCAAGGTGTCCAGATCCCCTCTGTCCCAGGCAACCTCGATGGCGTGGCGAATGGCTCGCTCCACCCGGCTTGGCGTGGTGCCGAAGGCCTTGGCCACCTGGGGATAGAGCACCTTGGTGATGGCGTTGATCACGTCCATGTCGTTCACCGCAATGATGATGGCTTCCCTCAGATATTGATAGCCCTTGATGTGGGCGGGGACGCCAATCTCGTGGATGATGTTTGTGACCATGGTCTCGATGCTGTTCTTGTCCGGCCGCCGGGAGGCAGGAAACCGCAGGCTCTCCCCAGCCCGGATTTCCTCCAGCCGCTCCACCAGAAGCCCCATATCGCAGGGTTTGAGCATCAGATAGCGGACGCCCAGGTTCGCAGCGGCATTTGAGACGTACTCCGTGATGAATGCGGAGGTGGCCAGCACGATGGGCTTGCGCTCCATGGCAGAAATGGCTTTCAGCACGGCGATTCCGTCCTTCTTCGGGAGCATCAGATCCAGTATCAGAATGTCCGGCTTTTTCTCTTCAATCATGCGGATTGCCAGCTCCCCGTCGCCGGCGGTCCCCAAAACGTGAAAGCCGTCGGCACGCTGCAGGGCGGCACTCAGCCCGGAGGTGAAGTCTTCGGCGCTGTCGGCAATGAATACCGTAGTTGTTTTTTCCATACTTTCCTCTCCTCATCATGTAGAATTCTCCCCAGAACACGGTGTTCTTCCCGTGTGCGACAACTAAAGGATAGCATGGCTGATTTCATTTTGCAAGACAAATCTGGAACAATCGTTCGCCGTAATTCGACAAATCGGCACAGATAAGATTGAAAATAATACAAATCGGCCGGATAATGTCGGTTTTTGGGCCAAATCTCTCCGGTTGACGGGGAAGCCGTTCTGGTGTAAAATAAGAAAAAAGCCGGTATTGACCGGAAAAGAGCAAAGGAGGACCCGAATTGGAAAATCGGATCAATGATTTGTGCGCGTTTCTGGACGCGTCCCACAGCGTTTACCATGCCCAGGCCCGGCTGCGGGAGCAGCTGGAAGCGGCCGGCTATGAGAGCCTTCCCGAGTACCGGAATTGGCAGCTTCGGAGCGGAGGGAAGTACTATGTGAATCGGGGCGGTTCCGCGCTGATCGCCTTCCGGATTCCGGAGGAAGACCCCAGAGGCTTTCTCATGAGTGCCAGCCACGCCGACCGCCCCTGCTTCAAGGTCAAGGAGAATTTTGAGCTCACCGGCACCTATAACCGGATGGCGGTGGAGCGTTACGGCGGCCAGCTGCTCTTCACCTGGCTGGATCGGCCGCTGTCCGTAGCCGGCCGGGTGGCGGTGGAGACGGACAGCGGCATCGAGACCAGACTGGTGGACATCGACCGGGATCTGCTGCTGATTCCCAACGTGGCCATTCATATGAACCGGCAGGTCAACGACGGCTATAAGTGGAATCCGGCGGTGGACACCCTGCCCCTCACCGGCGGCAAGGAGAACGCCGGAAAACTCCAGACGCTTCTGGAGGAACAGGCCGGAGGAAAAATTCTGGGTCACGATCTGTACCTGTACGTCCGGCAGAAGGCTTCCGTCTGGGGTGTTGGGGAGGAATACCTGTCCTCCGCGGCTCTGGACGATCTGGAATGCGCCTGGGGCTGCACCCAAGGCTTCCTGAATGGGGACTTTGACCCGGCGCAAATTCCGGTGCTGTGCGTATTTGACAGCGAGGAGGTAGGTTCCGGCTCCGTCCAGGGGGCAGACTCCACCTTCCTGGAGGACACCCTGGGCAGAATCTGCCGGAGTACGGATTGGGATCTGAATCGGCTTCTTGCCCAGTCCTTCCTGATTTCCGCGGACAACGCGCACGCCGTCCATCCCAACCACCCGGAATTGGCGGACCCGACCAACGCCCCGGTGATGGGGGAGGGCATTGTACTCAAGTACAACGCGGCTCTGAGCTACTGCACCGACGGGGTTTCCGCCGCCCTGTTCCGGAAGGTCTGCGAAAAGGCCGGGGTTAATGTTCAGACCTACTGCAACCGGGCGGATATCCCCGGCGGCTCCACCCTGGGTCGGATTTCTCTGGGTCATGTGAGCATTCCCACGGCGGACATCGGACTGCCCCAGTTGGCTATGCACTCCTGCTACGAGACCGGCGCGGTGTCGGACGCCCTGGATTTGGTGAAGGCCATGACGGCGTTCTACGGTATGTCCCTGGAAGTTACGGAAACCGGTTATCTTGTTAAGTGAAAATCAGGAAGCCCCGGCGGTGCAATCGCACCGCCGGGGCAATCTGTATCTGATACGCCTACATCGGCCCTTTACTGAAAAAAACGGATTTTAACAGGACGATGCGTTTCATCGTCCCAGAGACCTTGACCGGTGCGTAATCATTGATTTGCAAGCGCGCATTTCTCCTTGGAAAGAACACCTGCCAGAAGTGCCAGCACCAGCATTCCGGCGGCGGTCCAGATCCAGCCGAAGCCCAGACCGTACAGAGGCAGCTTATGAAGCAGTCCGCCCATAACCCCCAGGGGCAGCCCGGCCTCATCCAAAGCGTAAAGTACGCTGAGAACGCCGGTGCCGGACACAGTCATGGGATAGACATAGGGATTGTCTTTCCAGAGCCCGTGGCTCAGTCCCAGCAGAATCAGCACAATGGCCACGGGATAGACGGCATTGAGCACGGGAATGGAAATGCTCAGAATCATGCTCAGTCCCAGGTTGCACACGAGAAAAGAGAAAAAGGTAATGATATACACCCACTTTTTGTAGGAAATCTGCCGGAACAGGGTGGAAAAATACTGGGAAATGGAGTTGATGAGCCCTACGCAGGTGGTCAGACACGCCAGGGTGAAGATAGCCGCCAGCAGCACCGCGCCGGGAGCCCCGAAGACCTGGTAGACGATGCACCGCAGGGTCCAGGCTCCGTTTTCCTGAATGTCGTAGACCCCGGAGCTGCACATCCCCATGTAAGACAGCATGACATAGACCAGAGCCAGAATGGAGCCGGCCAGCACGCCCGCCAGGACGGTGTAACGCATTCTGTCTTTCTTTTCCGTCAGGCCGAAGGTGCCCAGGGTGGTGGAGATGACCAGGCCGAAGTTCAGAGCGGCAATGGTGTCCATGGTGTTGTAGCCCTCGGAAAAACCCTTGAGCAGGGGGGCGCTGCCGTAGCTTTCCTGGGCGGGAGCGACCTGAACCTGTCCCCGGAACAGAAAGCACACGAAAAGCAGCGTCAGCAGGGTCAGCAGGGTAGGCGTGAGCACCCGGCCAATCCGATCTACCAGTTTACCCGGGTTCAGGCACAGCCACAGCGCCACAAGGAAGAACAGCAGGGAATAAACCACCATCCAAAGGCCGGTACTGGCTTCGGCGGGCAGATAGGGAGCCACCGCCATCTCAAAGGGCACGGAGGCCGCTCTGGGAATGCCCAGTCCCGGGCCGATGGACAGATAAATGAGTACCGTGAACACCAGGGCAAACCGCCGTCCCACCTGCTGCCCCAGCTTTTCCAGGCCGTCGAACCGGGCAACCACCACAACACCCAGCACCGGCAGAATCACCGCCGTAGCCAGAAAGCCCAGCATGGCCGGAAGGGTCTGGTCTCCGGCGTTCTGTCCCAGAAAGGGCGGGAAAATCAGGTTGCCCGCGCCAAAGAACAGGGCAAACAGCATGACGCTGACTACGGACAGATCTTTTTTACCAAGTTTCATCTTTGTTTCCTCATTTCCGCAAAAAATAAAGACTCGCCTCAAGTTTCCTTGAGACGAGCCTTGTAAATACAATACCCGCGGTACCACTCAAATTGCGCATTTCAAATGCGCCCCTCTTCAGGCTCCAACAAGCCCTAGGCACTTACGCAGCCTGCGCGGAAGCCCCTACCGGCAAATGTGCTTTGGGGTGCTTCAGCTCGGAAGGGATGGGATTGCCGGAAGGTCTCCTGCCAGGCTTCCACCGTCCCCGGCTCTCTATCAGGCGAAGCTTCCAATCCGTCTTCGTCATCGCTTTTTTATTCGATTGCCCCTATATTATCCCGAAAAGAGCGAGATGTCAATAGATGAAAAACAAATATTTTAATTTGTTTTTGACACAAACACAAATGTCGGTATATCGGAGAATGAAGGCGTTTTTTGGGAAAACGCCAAAGGGCTGAGAGCGGATACCGCCCTCAGCCCCGTGGAGATTTTCGGAATTTCTGCTTTTCTTACAGGTCTACGCCGATGTTCTTCTGCTCTTCCAGACCGTGCTTCTCGCAGTAGCCGGTGAGGATCAGAGTCAGAGCGCCGTCGCCGGTGACGTTGCAGGCAGTGCCGAAGGAGTCCTGAATGGCGAAGATGGCCAGAAGCAGGGCGGTGCCTTCGGGGCCGAAGCCCAGAACGCTGGTGACGATACCCAGAGAGGCCATGACCGTGCCGCCGGGGACGCCGGGGGCGCCGATGGCGAAGATGCCCAGAAGCACACAGAACAGAATCATGGTGCCCACGGTGGGCAGCTGGCCGTAGAGAATCAGAGAGACGATCATGACGAAGAAGGTCTCGGTGAGGACGGAGCCGCACAGGTGCACGTTGGCAAACAGGGGAATGCCGAAGTCCACCATATCCCGACGGAGAACCTTGGACTTCCGGGCGCACTGCAGAGCCACGGACAGAGTAGCGGCGGAGGACATGGTGCCCACGGCGGTCAGGTAAGCCGGGCCGTAGTGCTTGCAGACCTCAATGGGGCTGCGCTTGGAGTAGGCGCCGGCGACGCTGTACAGCACCGCCATCCAGATGAAGTGACCCACCAGCACGATGACGACTGCCTTCAGGAAGATGGGCAGCTGCCGGGTGATGGTGCCCTCGTAGGCCAGACACGCGAAGGTGCAGGCGATGAAGAAGGGCAGAATGGGAATGACGATTTTGGAAACCAGATCCAGCACGATCTTCTGGAACTCGTCCAGAATCTTGATGGTGGTTTCAGCCTTCGTCCATACGGCGGCAAGACCCATGAGCACGGCGAAGACCAGAGCGGACATGACGGGCATGATCTGAGGAATCTGAAGACCGAACACGTCCTCGGGCAGGGCACGCAGGTCAGCGGCGGCGTTGGCATTGTGCATGATGGGGATGAGCACATAGCCCGCCACCGTGGACATCAGGGCTGCCAGCACGGAAGAAACGTAGGCAATGAGCAGTGCCACGCCCAGAAGACGGGAGGCGTTGCTGCCCAGCTTGGTGATGGACGGAGCGATAAAGCCGATGACGATCAGGGGAACGATGAAGTTGATGAGCTGACCCATGATGTTCTTGACGGGCACCAGCACCGTCATCACGGATTCGGGAACGACCAGGCCGATGATGATACCGACAATGATACCAAGCAGCAGCTTTGCGGGGAGACTGGAAAACAGCTTTTTCATAGGGGTTTTCTCCTCTCTGCCGGGTTACCCGGCAATACCTTACTTTTACGGAGGCGATGCCCTGGGGCCTTTTGCCCAACCCCAGGACGCCGCCCGAATTCGTTCTTCGGGACAGCTTAATTGCCAACCATGATTTTGATGATCTCTTCGTTGGTGCTCTTCATGCCTTCCTTACCCAGACGACCGATGTTGGAGATGGTATCCTCGGGGGTATCGCCTACCAGACCGTCGTCAGGCTGGAAGTCCTGATCCTGGATGTGCATGTTGTAGCCCAGGATACCTGCCTCCACTGCCGTGGCGATTTTGGAGGCGCAGGAGGCCTTGGCTCCGTCGCAGACAATGCCGCCGGTGGTAGCGATGGCGTTGGCAACGGTGTGGGAAATACCGTCCAGGTCAGAGCCCAGCAGGTAGGCAATGCCCGCGCCTGCGCCGGCACCGGCACTGACCGCGCCGCAGAAGGCGGAGAGCCGCCCGATGCTGGTTTTCTGGTGGATGGTAGTCAGGTTGGACAGACACAGAGCCCGGTAGAGCTTCTCGTCACTGACATTCAGTTCCTTGGCGTACTCGATAACGGGCAGGGAAGTGGTCATGCCCTGGTTGCCGCTGCCGGAATTGATGACCACGGGCATTTCACAGCCGTTCATCCGGGCGTCGGAACCGGCCGCTGCCATGGCCTTGGCTCTAACCATGACGCTGCCCTCACCGTAGGTCTGAAGCAGGACGCTTCCGATGTTGGAGCCGTAGTTCCCCCGAAGACCTTCCTTGGCGATGGCACTGTTGTACTCGATCTGCCGATCCAGAACGTCCTTCACGTCGGCGATGTCCACGGTTTCCGCAAAGTCCAGGATGTCCCGCAGATTCAGGCAGGAGCGGTCGGTAAGACCGGCCTCGCTCTCGCCCTCCACAGGCGTATCCAGAAGCACCTGGCCGTTGCGCTCGATATGGACGATATTCGTGTGATAGTTGACAATCCGGACGCTGGCACTGTCCTGCCCATGGAAAACAGTAACCACGATCTCAAAGGTCAGACCGTTGTCGATGTGCTCCACGGTGATGGGGGTGCTCTCCAGATAGGTGCGCATTTGGGCGATCTTCTCCGGGGATACGTCCGCGATGACCTCCAGCTCCCGGGATGCGTCGCCGCCCACGATTCCGGCTACCGCCGCCGCGGGAATGCCCTTCATGTGATTGGTATTGGGAACAATGACACTTTTCACGTTCTTAATGATGCTGCCGCTGGCACCAATGGCCACCCGATCGGGCATCTCGCCCAGAACCTCCCGGGCCTTAGCTGCACAGTAGGCCAGGGCGATGGGCTCGGTGCAGCCCATGGCAGGCACCAGCTCCTCCTCCAGGATGCGGATATACGCGCGGTAATTGGGATTTTCTTTGTTCATGTTTGTGTTTCCTCCTTCCTTCCGATAATCACAGCTGAAATGTCTTTCCCATGTGGACAGCTGTGCGTTGTGGAAATTATACAAAAGTATAATCCCTTAAACGCCACTAGTTTATATGAAATAACGAAATCTGTCAAGAGACAAATGGCGGAATTCTGTCATTTTTGACGGAAACGCTGAATTCTTGTCAGAATACCTAAAAACGGAACGGAAAAACCGTCATTATCCCCGATTGTCAGAAAAGACGAATTGTGATATTATTTCAGTATCCCGGTGAAGTGCGTCTACTCCACTATTCTAGGCGTATTTCGCTAAATTTAAGGAGGATAAATCCGTCTGACTTACGGTGCGGCAGTGTGGAGACCTGTCGTAGTGCTTCCGGAATTTTGCTTTCCGGCAGCGAGGACGCGCGCGAAAATGGTAGGCGCGTCTAGAGTCAAGAAAGTATGGCAAGCTTAACCCTGAAGAACATCAAAAAGGTCTATCCCTTCAACGGCGACGATGCCAAGAAGAAAAAGAAGAAGGGCGAGCCCGAAAAGAAGGTCAATCTGCAGATCACCGATGAGGGTGTTGTGGCGGTTCAGGAGTTCAACCTGGACATCGCCGACAAGGAATTCATCGTTCTGGTCGGCCCCTCCGGCTGCGGTAAGTCCACCACTCTGCGGATGATTGCCGGCCTGGAAGAGATTTCCGGCGGCGAGCTGTACATCGGCGACAAGCTGGTCAACGATGTGGCTCCCAAGGATCGGGACATCGCCATGGTCTTCCAGAACTACGCCCTGTACCCCCACATGACCGTTTATGATAACATCGCCTTCGCCCTGAAGCTGCGCAAGATGCCCAAGGACGAAATTGACAGAAAGGTAAAGGAAGCCGCTGAGATCCTGGACATCACCCAGTACCTGGGCCGTAAGCCCAAGGCACTGTCCGGCGGTCAGCGTCAGCGTGTGGCCATCGGCCGTGCCATCGTCCGGGAGCCTAAGGTTCTGCTGATGGACGAGCCTCTGTCCAACCTGGATGCCAAGCTCCGTAACCAGATGCGTGCCGAGCTCATCAAGCTGCGTCAGCGGATCAACACCACCTTTATTTACGTTACCCACGACCAGACCGAGGCTATGACCCTGGGCGACCGGATTGTCATCATGAAGGACGGCTTCATCCAGCAGATCGGCACTCCTCAGGAGGTCTTCAACCATCCCTATAACCTGTTCGTCGCTACCTTCATCGGCACTCCCCAGATGAACCTGTTCGAGAACGCCAAGCTGGTCAAGGAGAACGGCAAGTACGTCGTGAAGCTGGATAACCAGTCCATCGTTCTGTCCGACGACAAGCAGGCCAAGCTGGCTGCCAACAACGTGGCCGAGCAGGATGTGGTTCTGGGCGTCCGTCCCGAGCACATTTCTCTGGAGCCCGCCGGTATCGAGGGCAAGGTTGACGTGTCCGAGCTTATGGGCTCCTCCGTCCACCTGCATGTGACCTCCATGGGTCGTGACGTGGTCATGGTTGTTTCCACCATGAACATGACCGGTGCCGAGGTTGCAGCTCTGTCCAACGGCAGCACCGTTCATTACAGCTTCCCCGGCCATGTATGCCATCTGTTCTCCAAGGACACCGGCATCAATCTGGAAGCCTGAGTTTTTACATTCCCAGCTGCCCGGCTTAGGCCGGGCAGCTTTTTTGCGCCCAAGCACCGAAAAAACATGTCATTGCGAACCAGTCCGCTTAAGTGGTGTGGCAATCCCCCGGTTAGACGCAAAGACTACTGGTTTAGGATGGAGATATTTGAAAATCAGGTGATGGGGGATCGTCGAAAAGAGTTGCACAATCCAGTAGGGGTGCAGTGACGACATGTTCAGACTGCCTCTGCTTACACAAAATTCACAATCGCATAATTGCATAATCTCCGGGAATATGCTATACTGTATTCGACTATACACCCGGAGGCGTTTATGACGGAATTGACGGATTTTCAGGAAAAAATCGCTGCTTTACTCCCGGATGTGGAGCTAAAGTTCGACGAACCTTTGGCAAAGCACACCTCTTTGCGCATTGGCGGCGGGGCAGAGGTCATGGCCTTTCCCAAAAATGCCGAGGAACTGGCGGAAATTTTGAAAGTGTCCGTTTTATTGGACGGAAGTTTTGCTATTCTGGGCGCAGGAACCAATGTGCTGGCTCCGGACGAAGGGGTTCGGGGGCTGGTGGTCTGCCTGAAGGACTGCCTGGAGGGAATCGAGCCCCTTCCCGGAAACCGGCTTCGGGTAATGGCCGGGGTGACCATGAGCCGGGCGGCGGTGGTTGCGGCAAACCTGGGTCTTTCCGGCTTGGAATTCGCCCATGGCATTCCCGGCACCGTTGGCGGCGGGGTCTATATGAACGCCGGAGCCTACGGCGGGGAAATCCGCCAGGTCTGCAAACAGGTGGAGGTCATGAACCGCCAGGGACAGCGGCGGGTTCTCACCGCCGAGGAAATGGGCTTTTCCTACCGGCACAGCGTCCTGGAGGAAACCGGAGATATTGTGCTCAGCGCGGAATTTGCTCTGATCCCGGCAGAGCCGGAGATTATCCGGGGCAAAATGAAGGAGCTCATCGGTAAGCGTACCGCTTCTCAGCCTCTTGACCTGCCCTCTGCGGGCTCTGCCTTCAAGCGCCCCGTCGGCGGCTATGCCGCCGCGCTGATTGAACAGGCGGGGCTGAAGGGCTTCCGGCTGGGAAACGCCGGCATTTCCGAAAAACACGCGGGCTTTGCCGTAAATCTGGGCGGAGCTACCGCGGGGGAAATGAGGCAATTGCTGCAAACCGTGTCCGACCGGGTCTATGAAACTTCCGGCATTCGCCTGGAACCGGAGATTCGGATCTGGAACCCATAAAGATACAGGGGAACCCAATATGAATTTGTCTTTTTCCTCCGCCGCCCGGGCGGAAATCTGCCGGGTGCTGCCCACAAAGCCCTGCTGCGCCCTGGCTCAGTGCTTCGGAATCCTGCTCTACTGCAACAGCTTCCAGGACGACGGCATCAAAATCGTCACGGAAAGCCGGGAGTTTGCCCATGTGCTGCCCAAGCTGTTCAAGAAGGCCTTTAATCTGGACTTTGACAGTTATCCCAGTCTGGCGGCCCCGGGGAAACTGGTGTTTCAGATTCGGGAGGAGGGGAAGCTCTCAACCGTCATGGAGGCCTTCGGCTTTTCCAAGGGGGATACCCTGGCGCTGCATGTGAATTACCCCGTGGTGGAGGAGGAGTGCTGCAAGGTGTCCTTCCTCCGGGGGGCCTTCCTGGCAGGGGGCAGTGTGACGGATCCGGGGAAGGGCTACCATATGGAGCTTGCCACCACCCACCAGGCAGTGGCTCGGGAGACGGAGCTGCTGGTCCGGGAGGTCATGGACTTTTCCCCCAAGACTGCCCGCCGGGGCGGGGCTCAGGTGCTCTATCTCAAGCAAAGTGAGCAGATTTCCGATTTTCTCACCTGTCTGGGGGCCCCGGTGGCTGCTATGGGCATTATGGAGGCTCGCCTGGAAAAGGAGCTGAATAACAAAGTCAACCGCCGGTGCAACTGCGACGATGCCAACACCTCCAAGGTGGTGGAGGCCGCCCAGGAGCAGCTGGGGGTGATCCGGCAGCTGAGGGAGCGGGGCCTCTTGGACAGTCTGCCGGAGAAGCTCCGCCAGGCGGCTATTGCCCGGGAGGAAAACCCCTCCGCGTCCCTTTCGGAGCTGGCGGCCATGATGGAGCCGCCCATTACCAAGCCCGCCATGAACAACCGGATGAAAAAGCTGACGCTTCTTGCAAAGGAGGCCAACCCATGAGTTTTGTCCACCTGCATCTGCATACGGAGTACAGCCTGCTGGACGGTGCCTGCCGGATCGACGGCCTGATGGATCGGGTGAAGGAGGTAGGCCAGACCGCCGTGGCCATCACCGACCACGGGGTCATGTACGGCTGTATTGATTTTTATAAAGCCGCCAAGGCAGCTGACATCAAGCCCATCATCGGCTGTGAGGTCTACGTTGCCCGCCGGGGCATGACCGACCGGGTTCACGGTCAGGACAACGACCCCTATCATCTGGTGCTGCTGTGCGAGAACCGGAAGGGCTATGAAAACCTGTGCTATCTGGTTTCTGAGGCCTTTATCCATGGCTTTTACGGCAAGCCCAGAGTAGACCTGGCCCTGCTGGAGCAGTACCACGAGGGGCTGATTGCCCTGTCCGCCTGCCTTGCCGGTGCCATCCCCCAACACCTGATGGGGGAGGACTACGAGGGGGCCAAGGCGTATGCCCTTGAGTTGTCCCGGATTTTCGGCGAGGGAAACTTCTTTCTGGAGCTTCAGGATCACGGCATTGACGAGCAGCGTCCCGTGAACCAGGGCATTCAGCGGCTGTCCCGGGAGACGGGGCTTCCCATGATCGTCACCAACGATGCCCACTATCTGCGCAAGGAAGACGCCAAAATGCAGGATGTGCTTCTTTGCATCCAGACGGGCAAAACCGTGGACGACCAGAACCGGATGAAATTCCAGACCCAGGAATTCTACGTCAAAAGCGAGGAGGAGCTTCGCATCTTGTTTCCGGGGCTTGACGAGGCCTTTGAAAATACGGTAAAAATTGCCGATCGGTGCAACCTGGAATTTACCTTCCACGAGTACCACCTGCCGGCCTTCCCGGTGCCTGAGGGCTACACCAACGAGGGCTATTTCCGGGAGCTTTGCTATAAGGGTTTTCAGGAGCGGTATCCCCAGGAGCCCAAGGAATATAAAGACCGCTTGGAGTATGAGATCAGCGTCATCAGCTCCATGGGTTATGTCAACTACTACCTGATTGTCTGGGACTTTATCCGCTACGCCAAGGAGCAGGGAATCCCGGTCGGCCCAGGCCGTGGCTCCGGTGCCGGCTCCATCGCAGCCTACTGTATGCACATCACGGAAGTGGATCCCATGAAGTACGCCCTGATTTTCGAGCGGTTCCTGAATCCGGAACGGGTGAGTATGCCGGATTTCGATACGGATTTCTGTCAGGAGCGGCGGCCGGAGGTCATTGAGTACGTCATGCGCAAGTATGGCACCGATCATGTGGCTCAGATCGCCACCTTCGGTACCATGGCCGCCCGGGGCGCCATCCGGGACGTAGGCCGGGCATTGAATTTTACCTATGCCGAGACCGACGTGGTTGCCAAGCTGGTTCCCTCTACCCCTCATATCACTTTGCAGGAGGCTTTGGATACCAGCCCAAAGCTGAAAGAAATGTACGAGGGCGATCCCAGAGTGAAGACTCTCATCGACACCGCCCGATCTCTGGAGGGGATGCCCCGGAATTCCTCCACCCACGCCGCCGGTGTGGTGATTACCGCCGACCCGGTGTATACCTATGTGCCCCTGTCCTGCAACGATGAGACCGTAGTCACCCAGTACACCATGACCACCATCGAGGAGCTGGGTCTGCTGAAAATGGACTTTCTGGGTCTGCGGAACCTGACGGTCATCGACGACGCGGAAAAGCAGATTCGCAGAATCAGCCCGGATTTTGCCATGCGCAATATCCCGGACGACGATGCTGAGACCTTTGCCATGCTGGCCGAGGGCAAGACCCAGGGCGTGTTTCAGTTGGAGTCGGCGGGTATGACCGGCGTGTGCGTCAACATGAAGCCCAGCTCCATTGAAGACATCACCGCTATCGTAGCCCTGTACCGGCCCGGTCCTATGGATTCCATTCCCCGATTCATCGCCAACAAGCTGGATTCCCGGAAGGTCACCTATAAGACCCCCATGCTGGAGCCGATTCTGAAGGTCACCTACGGCTGCATCGTCTACCAGGAGCAGGTCATTGAGATTTTCCGAAGCCTGGGCGGCTATACCATGGGGCAGGCGGATAATATCCGCCGGGCCATTTCCAAGAAGAAGATGAAGGTCATCGAGGCCGAGCGGAAGGTTTTCGTCTACGGCGACCCGGAGCAGAATATTCCCGGCTGCATCGGCCACGGAATTTCCGAGGCAGTGGCTCAGTCCATTTACGACGAGATCGTGGATTTTGCCAACTACGCCTTCAACAAGGCGCATGCGGTGTGCTACGCCGTCGTGTCCTATCAGACGGCCTACCTGAAGTGCCACTATCCCCGGCAGTATATGGCGGCGCTGATGACCTCGGTGCTGGACTCCGCCGGAAAAATCGCGGGCTACATTGCCGAGTGCAAGGAGTTGGGCATTGCCGTGCTGCCCCCGGATCTGAACCATTCCGAGGATCACTTCACCGTGGAAGGCAATGCCATTCGCTTCGGCCTGGGCGCGGTGAAAAACGTAGGCCGGGGTCTGATCCGCACCATGGTGAAAAAGCGGGAGGAAGGCGGCCCCTTCCAGTCTCTGGAGGACTTCATCCAGCGGATGGGGGAAGGGGAGCTGAACAAGCGGGCGGTGGAGAATTTCATCAAGTGCGGCGCGGCGGACTGCTTCGGCAACCACCGCAGCGAGCTGCTGGCAGTTTACGACAGCATGATGGATTCCATTGCCGATTCCCGAAAAAAGAATCTGGAGGGACAGATGGGGCTGTTCGGAATGCTGGAGGAAAACGATGCCGCCGCCCGAATTCCCATTCCCAAACTGAACGAAATGCGAAAGCCCGAACTGCTGGCTCTGGAAAAGGAGACCATGGGCATTTACATTTCCGGTCATCCTATGGACGACTACCGGGAATCCCTGAAAAACACCCACGTCATGCGCATCGGAAGCCTGCTGGACGAGGATGCCCATTTTGAGGACGATCAGATTGTCAGCGTGGCGGGCATTGTCCAAAGCCTGAAAATGAAGACCACCCGGAACAATTCCGTCATGGCCTACCTGACCGTGGAGGACGACACCGGAGCCATGGAAATGCTGGCTTTCTCCAACGTTCTCAGCCAGTACGGCGGATACCTGAAGGAGGGGGCTGCCGTGGTCATCACCGGTCGGCTTTCTTTGCGGGACGACAAGGAACCTCAGATCGTGGTGAACCGGGCCCGTCCCATTTCCGATTACGCGGAAAATCCCGACCGGGAGCCTGCCCCCAAAGCGCCCCCCAGAAAGGGAACTCTTTATCTCCGGCTTCCCGGGGAGGAAGGGCGGCTGTACCCCAAGGTTCGCGCCATTGTCAATATGTTCCCGGGAGAAAACGGAGTTGTGCTGTATTTTGCCGACACCGGCGCCCGCCGGGGTGCCCGGGCGGCACTTGCCGAGCCTATGCTCCGGGAGCTGAAAAAGCAGTTGGGCGACGGAAATGTTGTGGTGAAATAGCTTCCTTTTTTGATGAATTTGTGATATAGTGTAAATTTGAAAGGAGTGGATGCCGTGAAAAAGCGGTTTGTGTTCCTTGCCGCGGTTCTGGCGGCAATGCTCCTGACCGGCTGCGCCCTGCGGACCGTGGAGGAAATGTACGCACTGCCCAAGCGTTCCGAGGAATTCCGGGAGCTTCAGGCAGCCATTGATACGGCCATGTACGGCATGACCTATTCCTCCCCCCAGTCCGGCGAGAATCAGCAGACGGTGCAGACGGCGGATCTGAACGGCGACGGCCTGGACGAATACCTGGTTTTTGCCAAGGGTGCCACGGAAAAGCCCTTGCAGGTGCTGATTTTCCAGCAGGACGAAACGGGAAAGTGCCGGGTGCTGGATACCATCGGCTTTAACGGCCAGGCCTTCGACCAGGTGGAATATATGGCCTTTGACGACCAGCCCGGATTGGAGCTGGTGGTGGGCATCCAGGTCAGCGAGCGGGTGCTGCGCAATGTGGCGGTGTACAGCTTCCACGGCGGCAGCGCGGAGCTGCTGCTTCTGAACAGCTACAGCAAAATGCTTCCCTGTCAGCTCAGCGGCGACAAGAGCGAGCTGATGGTTCTGCGCCCCGGGGAGGAGGAGACCCAGCGGGGCATGGCCGTGCTCTACGGCTATGATAAGGGGCAGATTGTCCGCTCTGTGGAGACGGAGCTGTCCGAGCATACCTCCCGGATCCGCCGGATTACCACTGGCAGGCTTCAGGACGGAAACAATGCGGTATTTGTCACCAGCTCCTCTGAGGACAACACCATTGTGACGGATATTTTTGCCATGCGTCAGGGGGTATTTACCAATATTTCCTATTCCGCCGAGTCGGATACCAGCGTGGGAACGCTGCTTAACTACTATGTCTATGCCGAGGACATTGACTCCGATGGGGTGCTGGAGCTGCCAAGTCTTATTTCCATGAAGGCGGCAACCAACTGGCGGGACGGCGATCAGAAATTCCTGCTTCGCTGGTACTCCATGGATTCCGACGGCTGGGAGATTGATAAGCTCTATACCTTCCACAATTACCCCGGCGGCTGGTATCTGCCGCTGAGCAGCGTCTGGGCCAGCCGGGTGACGGTGGAGCAGAGCCAGGGTCAGTACCGGTTTCTTCTCTGGGACGAATCCTACAAGAAAACCCAGCCCCTCTTCACGGTCTATGTCTTTACCGGCACGGACCGGGACGCTCTGGCGGCGGCGCAAGGCCGGTTCGTGCTGAGCCGGGCGGAGGGCGTTGCCTATGCGGCCCAGCTGGAGGAGGCCGCGCCGGAGTACGGCATTACGGAAAACAGCCTGATTGAGGGCTTCCGTCTGATCCGCCAGGACTGGCAGACAGACGAAACTTGAAAAGAGGTAGCATATGAAAAAAGTTCTGATTATGGAAGACGAGCTGAATATCCGCAGCTTTGTGGTCATCAATCTGAAGCGGGCCGGCTATGATGTGATCGAGGCCGGAGACGGTCAGCAGGCCCTGGATGCCATTGCCGCCAACCCGGATGTGGGGGTGGCCATTCTGGATATTATGGTGCCCGGGGACATGGACGGTTTCGAGGTCTGCCGCCGGATTCGGGCCACCAACAAGCAGATGGGCGTGGTGATGCTCACCGCCCGAACCCAGGAGATGGACAAGGTAACCGGGCTCATGACCGGTGCCGACGACTATGTGACCAAGCCATTCTCTCCGGCGGAGCTGACCGCCCGGATTGACGCGCTTTATCGCCGGATTGGTGGGGATACCAATGCCAGCTCGGAGCTTTTGACCCAGGGCCCCTTTGTGATGAACACCCGGAACCACACCCTGGAGAAAAACGGCAACCGGATTCGGCTGACTCAGGTGGAGTATGCCATTTTGAAGCTGTTTATGCAGAACCCCGGCAGAGCCTTGTCCCGGGAGGACATCATGTCCGCAGTCTGGGGACGGGACTATGAGGGCGAGCTGAAAATCGTGGACGTGAACATCCGCCGTCTGCGCATCAAGATCGAGGACGATACCGCCAACCCCACCTACATTACCACTGTATGGGGTCTGGGCTATAAGTGGGGCGCATAAAGGGTGATAGACTTCAAATCGATGGGCAACATCGGCGGCCTGCGCAGGCGATGGCTTCGGAATACCGCCAGTGTGGTCGTGGCTCTGGGACTGGTGTGCGTCATGGCAATCACCGCCGCCTTCGCCGCCTATTACTATTCCAATATGGAATCGGATCTGAAGCACCGAGCCAAATCCACCACGGATTTTTTCGCCGCCTATATTGACCAGACCTACAACGAATACTACCAGTCCTGTATTACCTACACCCAGACCTTTGACGACAAGGACACCATCGAGCTGCAATTCATCAGCCGGGAGGGCGATCTCATCGCCTCCTCCTACGGTCAGTGGGCAGGGAAAAGTCCGGCTACCTCGGAAATTGCCAAGGCAGCGGAAAGCCGTTCCGCCGAACCCTTTCTGGGCAAGGACGAGAACACCGGCGAGCGGGTCATGGCGGTATCCAGTCCTGTAATCTACAGTAACGGTCAGGTCATCGGCGTTCTGCGCTACGTCACCTCCACCCGGAAGGTGGATGCCCAGATTTTGCAGGTGGCTCTGGTCAGCGCTACGGTTTTGACCATCGTCATGGCGGTGGTGCTGGTGAGCAGCAATATCTATCTGCGTTCCGTCATGAATCCCGTGGCGGAGATTACGGAGAAGGCCCAAAGAATCGCCGCCGGCAGCTATGGCGTTCAGATCAAAACCCCCTATCGGGACGAAATCGGAACGTTGGCGGACACCATCAACGAAATGTCCAGCAAAATCGCCCAAAACGAGAAAATGCAGGCGGAATTTATTTCCCAGCTTTCCCATGAGCTGCGCACGCCTCTGACCGTCATCAACGGCTGGAGTGAGACGCTGCTTGCCGATGAAAACATGGACGCGGACACCCGGCAGGGTCTGAAAATCATTTCCAGCGAGGCCAAGCGGCTGACGGAAATGGTCATGGATCTTCTGGACTTTACCCGGATGCAGGACGGCCGGATGACTTTGGCCGTGGAAATGACCGATTTGCGCTCGGAATACGAGGACACGGTGTTCATGTACGGCAGCCGCCTTGCCCAGGACGGCATTGAGCTTATCTACCAGGAAAGCGACGAGGACATTCCGGAAATTCCCTGCGATCCCCAGCGGATGCGTCAGGTATTCCTGAATATCCTGGACAATGCGGCCAAGCACGGAGGCTCCGGCAAGCGGATTGAAACCTCCATGCACTATGAGGACGACCAGGTGGTCGTCCGGATCCGGGACTTCGGCCCGGGTATCCCGGAGGACGAGCTTCCTCTGGTGAAGAAGAAATTTTACAAGGGCAGTTCCAGCGTCCGGGGTACCGGCATCGGCCTTGCGGTCTGCGACGAGATCGTGGAGATGCACGGCGGCACTTTGACCCTGGAAAACGCGGAGGGCGGCGGCACGCTGGTGACGGTTCGCCTGCCCGGCGCCCACTAAGGAGAAACCATGTCACAGGAAAAATTCAAAACCACCATCGGCGGTCAGGCTCTCATCGAGGGCATTATGATGCGGGGACCGGACAAGGATGCCATCGTTGTGCGCACCAAGGAAGATCTTCACATCGAGACCATGCCAAGAAAGAAAAATCCTCCGAAATCCTGGAAAAATCTTCCTTTTATCCGGGGTATTTTCAACTTTTTCGACGCTCAGGTGGTGGGCGTCAAGGCGCTGCTCCGCTCGGCGGATTTGGCTCCGGAGGAAATGCAGGAGGAGCCCTCCAAGTTTGACCGGTGGCTGGAAAAGAAGCTGGGAAACGAAGCCTTCCAGAAGGCCATTGTGGGCATTGCCATGTTTATGGGTCTGGGAATGTCCGTTGTGCTCTTTTTCCTGCTTCCCATGATCATCGGCGGCCTGTTTGACCGGTGGATTACCAGCAACCTGGGGGTGAATCTCATTGAGGGTCTTATCCGGATGGTGATTTTCCTGGGCTATATGCTGCTGATCTCCCGGATGGAGGAAATGCGCCGGGTGTTTTCCTACCACGGCGCGGAGCACAAGACCATCCGCTGCTACGAGGCGGGGCTGCCCCTGACGGTGGAAAACGTCCGGGTTCAGACCCGGCTTCATCCCCGGTGCGGCACCAGCTTTCTGCTGGTGGTCATGGTGATTTCCATTCTGGTGTTCTCCGTGGCTTCCTCCGCATTGCTTGCGGCGGTGCCCGCATTGGAGACCATCCGGGGAAGTTTTGGCTACCGGCTGCTGATGATCGTTTTCAAGCTGCTGCTTCTGCCGCTGGTGGTGGGCATTACCTATGAAATCAACCGCTGGGCAGGGCGGAACGACAACGGCTTTACAAGAATCCTTACTGCCCCAGGTATGTGGCTTCAGAATTTCACCACCAACGAGCCGGACGACTCTATGATTGAGGTGGGCATTGCCGCGGTGGAGGCGGTGCTGCCGGAGCAGGAGGGCGCGGATCGATGGTAAAAACCTACGGCGATCTGTATCAGGACACCCGTCGGGCGCTGGCGCGTCAGGCTCCGCCCCAGGATCCCGGCGTGCTGGCACGGCTTTTGGTGTGTCAGGCCTCCGGCAAGACCCAGGCGCAGTTCCTGGCGGACCGGGACTTATATGCCGGGGAAAAGATCGTGGCGGAGGTGGAAGAAAATCTTCGCCGTCTTCTGGCGGACGAGCCCATCGCCTATGTGCTGGGTCAGTGGGAATTCTACGGCCTTCCCATGCTGGTGTCTCCCAAGGTGCTGATTCCCAGAGACGATACCTGCGCCCTGACAGAGCTTGCCATCCGGCAGGGCTTGTTCCTTGACCAGGATCCCCGGATTCTGGATTTGTGCTGCGGCAGCGGCTGCATTGGTCTGGCAATCGCCAGCCGGGTGAAGGATGCCAGAGTGACCTTGGCGGACGTAAGCCTGGATGCCCTGTCCGTAGCCAAGGAAAATACGGCCCTCAATAAGCTTACCGGTCGGGTGCGCTGTGTCCAGGTAGATGCCAGAAAGCCGGTCAGCGCGTTTCTGGGAAAATTCGATCTGATCGTCTCCAATCCCCCCTATATCAGCGCCCGGGATATGGAAGAGCTTCCCCCCAGCGTCCGGGACTATGAGCCTCACCTGGCTCTTTACGGCGGGGAGGACGGCCTGGACTTCTACCGGGACATTGCCGCCAATTTCCGCACGGCTTTGAAGCCCGGAGGCTTTTTGTGCTTCGAGTTCGGCGACGGACAGGGGGACGACGTGTGTGGAATTCTGGAAGAAAACGGATATACCATCCTGGAACGAACCAGGGATTATAACGATAGAGAACGCTCCGTGCTTGCGCGGTACGGCAGGAAGGAAGATTGATTATGGCAACAAAAAAGACAGTCTACGAAGCCCCCACTCCCGCTTCCGATAAGAAGAAGGCCCTGCAAACGGCTCTGGCACAGATCGACAAGAGCTTCGGCAAGGGCACGGTTATGCGCCTGGGCGATCGGCCGGAGATGAACGTGGAGGCCATTCCGACAGGTTCTCTGGCACTGGATGCGGCCCTCGGCATCGGCGGCGTACCCAAGGGCAGAATCATTGAGATTTACGGCCCCGAGTCCTCCGGCAAGACCACTCTGGCACTGCACATTCTGGCAGAAGCCCAGAAGCGGGGCGGCGAAGTGGCCTTTGTGGACGCGGAGCACGCCCTGGATCCGGTTTACGCCGCGGCGCTGGGTGTGGATACGGACAATTTGCTGGTTTCCCAGCCGGACACCGGCGAGCAGGCTCTGGAAATCACCGACGCACTGGTGCGCTCCGGCGCGATTGACGCGGTGGTAGTGGACTCCGTGGCGGCTCTGGTTCCCAAGCAGGAAATCGAGGGCGAAATGGGCGATACCTTTGTGGGCCTCCAGGCCCGGCTTATGTCCCAGGCTCTGCGGAAGCTGGCAGGTACCATCGCCAAGACCAACTGCGTGGTCATTTTCATCAACCAGCTGCGTATGAAGATCGGCGTCATGTACGGCAATCCCGAAACCACCACCGGCGGCAACGCCCTGAAGTTCTATTCCTCCGTCCGGCTGGATGTGCGCCGGATTGAGGCCATCAAGGAGGGCGGCAACGTCATCGGCAACAAGACCCGGGTGAAGGTGGTCAAGAACAAGGTGGCTCCTCCCTTCCGGGAAGCGGTCTTTGAGATCCTGTACGGCCAGGGCATCTCCAAGTGGGGAGAGCTGGTGGACCTGGCGGTGCAGATGGATATCATCCAGAAAAGCGGCAGCTGGTTCTCCATGGGCGATGAGCGCATCGGTCAGGGTGCTAATTCCGTGAAGGACTACCTGATGAACAATCCGGACATTGCCGAGCAGGTGGAGGCCCAGGTTCGGGAGAACCTGTGGAAGCTGAACGCCGGCGCCCCCAAGGCTCCGGCTAAGCCCGCCGACAAGGCGGTAGCCGTCACCGCAGACGATTTCAACGATGAGGATTGAGCAGCTGCGCAACGCCCCTGACCGGGCGGGGCGCTACTGGGTCACCTTTTCCAACGGAACCCGGCTGGGGCTCTACCGGCAGACGGTGGAGGACTTTGGCCTCTATCCCGGCAAGGAGCTGGAGGAGGCGGAGTTAGCCCGTCTTCAGAAAGCCGCCGGGCAGATGTCCGCCAAAATGCGGGCGGTGCGAATCGTATCCGCCTCCAGCGTGTCCCGGGAGGATCTGGAGCAGCGGCTGGTGCGCAAGGGCGAAGATCCGGAGCAGGCCAAGGCCGCGGTTGCCTGGATGGAGGACTTGCATCTGGTGGACGACCGGGCTACTGCCGAGCAGGTGGTGCATTCCTGCATTGCCAAGGGCTACGGTTTGGCCAGAGCCAAGCAGGCGCTCTACGAAAAGCGGATTCCCAAGGCCTATTGGGAGGAAGCCCTGGCGGATTACCCCGACCAGGAGGCAAAAATCGAGCAGTTTCTTCGTGCCCGGCTGGATGGAGATTCCGACGAAAAGCAAATCAAACGGGCTATGGATGCTCTCCTTCGCCGGGGTCACAGCTATGGCACGGTGAAGCGAGTACTGAACACCCTGTCCTTCGACTGTGAGGACGTATTTGAGGATTGAGAGATATGGCAAAAATTGGATTCATTTCCCTTGGCTGCGCCAAGAATCAGGTGGACTGCGAGCGGATGATGTACCGGGTTCAGGAAGCCGGACACACCGTCAAGGAGGACATCGTGGGAAGCGACGTGGTGGTCATCAACACCTGCGGCTTTATCGATTCGGCCAAAACCGAGGCCATCGACTATATCCTGCGAACCGCCGCCCTGAAAGAGCAGGGTCTGGTGGGCAAAATCCTGGTCACCGGCTGCCTGTCCCAGCGGTATCAGGGAGACATTCAGAAGGAGCTGCCCGAGGTGGACGGGGTTCTGGGCACCGGCAGCTACACGGAGATCGTCCCCGCCATTGAGGCGCTGCTGGACGAGAAGGAAGTGGCGGACTACGGCTCCATCGATGCCCCGGAGCAGGAAACCGGCCGCATCGTCACCACCCCGGAGCACTACGCCTTTATCAAAATCGCCGAAGGCTGCAACAACCGCTGCGCCTTCTGCATCATTCCGTACCTGCGGGGTCGGTATCGCAGCCGCCAGCTGGACGACGTGCTCTACGAAGCCCGGATGCTGGCGGACAGCGGGGTAAAGGAGCTCATCGTGGTGGCTCAGGACACCAGCCGCTACGGCACGGATTTCCCGGAGCACAAGCGGCTGCTGGCCACACTTTTGCGCCGGCTTTGCGAAATTGAAGGGCTCCACTGGATTCGGGTGCATTATGTCTATCCGGACGAAATTGACGACGAGCTCATCGACGTGATTGCCTCGGAGCCGAAGATCGTCAAGTACCTGGACATTCCCCTTCAGCACTGCAACAGCGAAATTCTCAAACGCATGAACCGCCGGGGGGACGGCCCCTTCATCAAGGCCTTGCTTGCCAAGCTCAGAGACCGGATTCCGGGTCTTGTCATCCGTACCAGCCTGATCACCGGCCTGCCCGGAGAAGGGGAGGCGGAGTTCCAGGAGCTGTGTGACTTCCTCCGGGAAACCAAGATGGAGCGGGTAGGCGCGTTTGCCTTCTCTCCGGAGGAGGGAACCCCTGCCGCGAAAATGGAATTCGTGGACACGGAAATCGCCCGGCAGCGGGCGGAGACCATCGAGATGATCCAGTCCGAAATCATGGACGAATGGAATGTCTCCATGGTTGGCAAGACCCTGGAAGTCCTGGTGGACGGCTACGATGAGGAAAACGAGCAGTTCTACGGCCGCAGCTATGCCGATTCTCCCGACATTGACGGCCGGGTCTGGATTGCCTCCGATGAGCCGGTCACCATCGGCGACTTTGTATGGGTGAAAATTGACGGCTGCCTGGACGGCGACCTGTCCGGCTATGTGGTGGAGGAAGCGGAGCAATGACGACTGCAAGTAAGATTACCCTGTCCCGGGTGCTGATGATCCCGGTCTATCTTGTGACCATGTACTTATCCGGCGGGGAAAGCAACGTGTGGATGTATGTCTCTCTGGCAATTTTTATCATCGCCAGCCTGACGGATTTTGTGGACGGCTATATCGCCCGGCACTATAACCAGGTGACGGATTTCGGAAAATTCCTGGATCCTCTGGCCGATAAGCTTCTGACAATCGCCGCCATGTGCATGTTCTGCCAGTGGGGCGTGTTCCCGGCCTGGGCGCTGATGATTGTCCTGACCCGGGAGTTCGGCGTTACCGGCCTGCGGCTCATTGCCGTCCAGAAGGGCACGGTCATTGCCGCTGGCTGGAGCGGCAAGGTGAAAACCGCCAGCACCATGATCGGCCTGTGCCTGATGATGGCTCTGCCCGGCATCCCGGCGCTGAATCTGGTGGTCATCGGCGTTATCGTCATCACCACCGTCTATTCCGGCGGGGAGTACTTCATCCAGAACTGGAAGTGCCTTTGGGATTAAGTTCCCAAACAAGAAGAAACGAAGAAGCGGAAGGGAAATGCTCCCTTCCGCTTTTTCACTGAGACGGCCCAAAAACCATGCCATTGCAGGCCGGTGTTCACACTGGTGCAGCCCCCCATCCGGTCACAATCCCCCGCTTTTTCTGCGCCGAAATAAATGCCTGTCATTGCGAACCATCCCGTAGGATGGTGTGGCAATCCGTACCTCTGATCCCCTTCGGGGTGTTTCTTATTTTGGCATTTCGCTGCTCAAAAGCTGCGGGAATTGGGAAAAACTGCCTGAATTTTCCTTGCTTCTATTGCAATTCAATCTCGAAAGTGCTATGCTGATAAAGAAGTTACAGGACGCGGGTATGCGATATGCGGACTTTTGACGATGTGCGAACGAAAACGAAGGAAGAAGGTAGTTGTTATGAAAAAGCTGCTGGCATTGTTGATGGCTGTGACCTTGACGTTTCAGCTGGTGACCCCGGTGTTTGCCGAGGAAATCGAGGAAACCCAGGCCGCGGCGGAAGCGGTGGGGATGGAAACCGAGGCTCCCGTGACGGAAGTCCCCACCACCGAGCCGCCTGTCCCGGAAACGGCTGCGCCTGAGGAAACCTCTGCGCCCACGGAACCCCAGCCGACCACCGAGATTACGGAGGCCACCGAAACAACGGCTTCCACGGAGGAGACCATTGCGGCCACCGAACCCACCGAGGAAACCACCGAGCCTGCCCTCGACCTCTTTGCCGAGGACGAGAACGTGATCGCTTCCGGCGAGTGCGGCGCAGACGGGGATAATCTGACCTGGGTGCTCACCGAGGAGGGTATCCTGACCATTTCCGGCAGCGGGAAGATGCAGGATTACAGCGATTCTTCTGTAGCCCCCTGGTACGCTAAGCGGGCGAAAATTCTATCCGTTGTAATAGAAGATGGCGTGACAAGCATCGGCGACTTGGCCTTCTTAAACTGCAGCAGGCTGACCAGTGTGACGATCCCGGGGGGCGTGGCGAGTATCGGCGACGAGGCCTTCTTCGGCTGTAGCAACCTAGCCAACGTGACGATTCCGAGAAGCGTGACTTTCATCGGCAGTGAAGCTTTCTACGCTTGCTGGGATCTGATAGATATTACTTTTGCTCATCGATTCCATGACACATTAACAATTGGTAGTGACGCGTTTCGCCTTTACTCCCACTACACATACACAACTGTATTCACGCTAGTGCATGTTCCCAACGTGAATCAAATAAACCCGGCAATTAAGAATTACAACTGGGAAGTCCCCAGTGAAAAGCCCTATCGTGTTGCTTGCTTCATTGATGGCAATCAATTTCCTATGGAAAGTCTCACCATCGGGACAAAAGACAAAGCAACCCAATACGAATTAGGCACGGCTGTCGAATTCACGGTCACTGTCGAGCCAATCGATACCACCGACGACTACGCCCTGACCATTGTGCCGGAGAAGACCACCGCCCAGGCGCGGCTTTCCAAGGACGGCGTTCTGACCACTTTGTCCACCGGGACGGTGACCGTCCGGGCTCAGTGCGTCCAGAATCCGTCGATTTCCGATGAAATCACCGTGACCATTCTGCCGCCCACCGGCACCCTGACCAGCCTGACCGTCACTACCCTCAACGACTACCCCGGAGATGCGGAGTTGGGCAAGCCGGTGCAGATGATTCCGGTGTTCACCCCGGCCAACGCCGCGGACAGAAGTGTCACCTGGTCCGTGGAGAACGGCACCGGCACGGCGACCATCGACGAAAACGGCCTGCTGACCCCGCTGACCGTGGGCACAGTGACGGTGTATGCCATGACCCCAGGCGGCATCGAGGGCAGCTGCACGGTGAACATTGTCCGCTATGCGGAGGAAATTACCATTCTGCTGAACGGGAAAGAAAACATTTCCCGGCTGGGTGCCGGGGAAGGTGTGGAGCTTTCCTTCCGGCTGTCTCCGGAGGATACCACCACGAAGGAAGTGGAGTGGAGCGTCACCAACCAGACCGGCTGGGCGAAGCTTTACACGCATAACAACGATGACTATTTTAAGCTGACTGGACAGAAGGCCGGTACGGTTATCCTGACGGCCACCGCCAAGGACAGCAAGCAGGTGGTGGCTACCAAGAAGCTGACCGTTACCGACACCGTCCGCAGCTATGCCTTGCCCGACGGCAGTGGTAACCTGTACTACAACACGGAAACCGGCTGGATCACCGGCGCGGATGAGACGGTGAAAAATGCGCTGATCCCTGCCCAGATCGACGGCGTGACCATTGTGGGTATTGATCCGTATGTGTTTGTGAACAGAAACGAATACTGGGGAGAAGCAAATGAGAATAAAACATTGAAATCCGTTTCCATTCCGGCTACGCTGGTTGAAATTGGTGAAAGTGCATTTGAGCAGTGTACGGCTCTTTCTACTCTGCGCTTTGCTCAGGGGAGCAAGCTGACGACCATCGGAAAACGGGCGTTCAGCCAATGCAGCAGCATTACATCCCTTACCATCCCGGACAGCGCACGGAACATCGGAGACGGTGCATTTGGGGGCCTGGAGAACCTGAAATACCTGACCATGTCCGGCGAAGTGGATGGAAGCACATGGCTTGGCGACTACTGGCACACGCTTGATACCCTGACCCTCACCGGAACATATGTCCTGGGCGGGACAACAGGAGAAAATGATGACGACAGCTGGACATCTGCTCCGGCGGGAAGAAATGCCAGAAAGGTCATTCTCTCCGAAGGAATTATAAAGATTGGTGACTATGCCTTTAGCGGGTGTAGCGCAATTGAACAGGTGGTTCTCCCTTCCGGTCTGCAATCAATTGGAGCGCGTGCTTTTAGAAATTGTTATGGCCTGACGAAAGTTAATATACCGGATGGCATTCAATCATTGGGCGAGGGCTGCTTTGAGGATTGCAGGAAACTCCAAGTTCTGGATATGTCCAAAGTCCCGGACACCTTCATTGAAAAGGAAACCCGCCTGAACGGCATGGTGACCTTCCCGACTTGGCTGGTTCGGGCGACTAATGGCAAGGCAGAAATGTACTGGGATGTAGAAGACGGTGGCTGTGGATATGCCAACAAGGACAGTAGGACCCAGCAGTGGTATTTTTCTGCTTACCGAGCAGGTAAGGGCAGTATTGTTTGCGAAGATTCCTACACTGGCATCCGCGGCAGCAAGGAAATCGAGATCAAAACCGGCATCGTCATCCGTCCCGCGGACACCGGTTATCTGGTCAGCGGCGGAAAAATCGCCCTGTCTGCCTGGAATATGCCCTCGGAGGAAAAGGCTTCCGTCGACTGGAGCCTGGCCTACGGCGGCGAGGACTACGCATCCATCGATTCCAGCGGTGTTCTGACGGCCAAGACCGTCCACGCCGCTCAGCAGATCACCGTCATTGCCCAGCCCAGGGACGGCGGCGAAGGAGCGACCAAGAGCATCTGGATTCTGCCTAAGACCACGGGACTGGGGCTGCTGCTGGATGGCGTGCCCCTGGGCAGCACCCTGAGCGTGGAGCAGTCCCAGACAGATACCTTGCAGTTGTCCGCTAAGGTCTACCCGGATGGAGCCTTGCAGGAAATGCAGTGGACTTCCAGCGCGGAAAACGTCGCCCGGGTGGACGACACCGGCCTTGTAACCCTGGTGCAGCCCGGCACGGCGGTCATCAAGGCGGCCACCAAGGACGGCAGCAAGCTCACCGCCCAGGTGACCCTGTATGTGACCTATGTGGACAGCGCCGGGAAGCTGACCCTGACCGCGGCGGCCATGCCCGAAATCGGCTTGCAGCCCGGCCAGAGCGTGCGGCTGACTCTGCGGGGCGAGGAGAAAATTCCCGCTGAAAATGTGATTTTCTCTGTGCCCGCCAGTCAGAGCGCAATGGGTAGCATTGACGCAAACGGACGGTTCACCGCCGGGAACACCCCCGGTAAGGTCACCGTCACCGCAGCCCTGAAGGGCGACCCCATGGGACGCACCGCAAGCATTACGATTCTTGTCATTCCCGCCCAGGCGGCAAAGCTGAGCCTGACGGCCATCCTGCCCGAAGGCCCGGGTCAGTTGGTCAACGGAATGGTAATTTTCGACCAGGCGGATATGAAGCGGGATGTGTTCTTCTCCGTCAAAGCCCAGGCCTATGACCGGCTGGGGCAGAGCCTGGAAACTGACCTGCTGTGGAGCAGCACGGATTCTTCCATTGCGGAGGTGGACTGGGAAGGCAACGTGACCGTGAAGGTCGGTGCCAACGGTCAGTGCGCCATCGTGGCTACCGCTCAGGATTTTGCCCAGGCCACCGGGAGCATTCTGATTTCCGTCCGGGATTACAGTCCTCGGCTGGGCACGGCAACGATGAAACTGAATACTGCACTGACCCAGGGCACGACCGTAGACCTGGTGGAAAGCTACGGAAGTCAGATTCTCAGCGTCAGCGTGGATGATTCCCAGTTCTCCGTGGACTACGAGGACAACTTGCTGACTCTGCGGGCGGGGGAGGGCGTCACCAAGGGAACCTATCCCATGACCCTGAGCGTCCTCTGCGACAACGGCCAGACCTACCCCTATTTCATCACCGTCAAGGCCACCCAGACCTTGCCCAAACTGACCGTGAAGCAGACCGAGAAATTCAATCTGTTCTGTAGAAACAGCCAGGCACCCCTGGCCATCACCGGCGGGGAAGTGGAGAGTGCGGAACTCATCGGAACGGACGATTTTGTTCTGGAGAACAATGACGGAACTTATGTTATCCGCTATGCCGAACAGGAAAATGTCCCGGAAAAGCCCGATACCAAGGCGACGCTCAGCGTGCGCTTCGCTGGATACAGCGTCCCCGTGACCAAGGCTCTGACCATCGCCACGGCGAGCACCGCCCCGAAACTGACCCTAAATCCCGCCGCCAGCACCCTGAATTCCGCGGTACAGGGCGATTTGACAGTGCACACCTGTATCCTGGGCGTTTCGGATGCCCTGACGGTCTGGACGGATACGCCGGGCGTGGAGGTCGAGATTTCCGGCGATGAGCTGGCAATCACCCTGACCGAGGCCAAAACAACTACCGTGAACCTGTTTGTTCTGGCGGATAACTGGGCAAAGCCGGTGAAGCTGACCCACAAGATCACCGTCACCGACAAGCGGCCCACCCTCAAGGCGGCCAGCGGCAACCTGCGCCTGAACAGCCGCTTCCCCAGCAAAACCGCCTCCACCGGCCTGATTTTGTCCCAGGGCAACGTGGATTTGAGCAACGTAACCCTGACACCTGCAGCCAGGATAGGCACTGCCGCCCGGGTGGAATCCGATAAGCTGAATGTGGAATATGATCCGATTTCCGGAAGAATCACGGCGGAAATTGCGGATTCCAGCATCAAAAACGGAACTTATGCCTTCAATCTTACCGGTACACTGACCAGCGGAACGGAAATTCCCGGCGGCACCCTGAAGGTCACCATGACCAACGTACTGCCCAAGGTGAAGCTGTCCGCCTCCACCGTCAAGCTGAACCAGCGGCTTGCGGGGCAGGAAACTGCCGCGGTGGCTGCCACCCTCACCGGCGAGGATTGCACCCTGGAGGGCTTCGAGAATCTGCCGGAGGGTATGTACTTCGCTGACGGCGTTCTCACAGTTGCGTTGCCGGACGGTAATTCCACCGGCGGAAGCTATTCCCTGTATGCGGTCGTCAGCCGGAACGGCGAGGAAGTCACCCTGCCCGCACCGCTGACCCTGAAGGTGCAGACCTACGACAAGGCTCCCGCCGTAAAGCTTGCCGCCAAGGGCAAGCTGGACGTGCTGAATCCGAATAGCGAGATTGTCTACACCCCCAAGCTGACCAACTGCCTGGGCACGGTGGAGGATGTTCAGCTCACCGGTGCGGATTGTGATCTGTTCGAAGCGGAAGTGGTGGACGGTCGGATTCACCTGACCATGGTGGAGGGCGGCGAGTACGCCACCAGAGCTACCTATAAGGTGACTCCGGTTCTGACCGCCTGCGGCCAGGACATCACAGGCCCGACGCTGAGCATCAAGGTCACCCAGAGTGCTCTCAAGCTGGCGAAGCTGCCCAACCGGACGGTGTACCAGTCCCAGACTGCCCCGCTGGCGGTGAAGCTGGCTGTCATCAGCCCCGCCAATGCGAAAATTGGGGATGTGCAGTTGAGCGCGAAGACCACCGCCGCTCTTCGGAATGCCCTGGAGAATGCTGGCGGAATCCAGGCCGATGAAGCTGCCGTCTCCTTCCAGGCGAAGGCCTTCTCTGCCCTGAAACCCGGTAAATATACCGTCATCCTGGACGTCACCCCCGCCAACGCCGCAAGCGATACCAAGCCTACCCAGGCTAAATTTACCTTGGCCGTCCAGAAATAATAGTAATTCCCCAATGCCCAAAAGCCCAGTTCGGAACCACCGGACTGGGCTTTTTTGGCGGCAAAACGGTTGACTGTAAATTGCGGTGATTATTGCTTTGCTTTTTTGCTCACTTTGCGGTATAATGGCACGGAAGCAGGCAGTGCCTGCGATCCGGTTCGAAGGAACCCCTGAACAAATCGCCTGCGGCTGGATAGCGAATTTTTGCTGCCGGCTCCTGCCGATTTCATCAGAGCTTCCCTAATTTTTAATTTACAGGAGACACAACATGATTGATAAGGAAATTGGCGAGATTCGGCGGCACATGCGCCGAGATCGCAGCAATATGACAGCTATTTTCGGCTGCTACGTCAACGACAACAAGGAGATCATCAGCCAGTTCCGCCAGTCCACAGGCATGATGCCGGAGAACGAGTCCGACAAGTATTTTGCCCTTCTCCGGCGGACGCTTTCCGGAGCTATCGGCAGGAATCTCATTGACATCACCTTCAAGACCAGCCAGGTGGCGTCTTCCCCGGAGCATAAGCTGCTGATGGGACTGCGGGAAAGCAAGCTGGAGGATGAGGAACTTCGGGGAGAATTTTTCCGGAAAATCATCGATTCTCTGGTAATTGAGGGAAACTACCTGATTCTTGCCGGGTATGATGCCTATGATGTCCCTTTCAAGTCCAAAGACGATGCTTTCCAGAAGGACAACTCCGATGAGACCTATTCCTTCCTGCTGTGCGCCATCTGCCCGGTGAAGCAGACCAAGGCCAACCTGCACTATGTCCCTGAAGAAAAGACATTCCACGACGGGGCCATGAATCAGATGGTGGGCTCTCCGGCGCTCGGCTTCCTGTTCCCGGCCTTCGACAACCGTTCCACCAACATCTATAACGCCCTTTACTATACCCACGACGTGAAAACCAGCCAGGACGCCCTCATTGAGGCTCTGTTCAATACCCCAGCCCCCCAGCCCGCCGAGGAGCAGAAGCACACCTTCGAGGCACTGCTCACTACCTCCCTGGGAGAGGAATGCAGCCTGGACGTGGTGCAGACCGTCCACGACCAGCTTCGGGAGCGGATCGCCCTGCATAAGGAGGCCAAGGTCCCGGAGCCTCTGATGATCGCCAAGGCGGACGTGAAGGAGGTGCTTGCGGCCTGCGGAGTCAGTCAGGAGCACCTGTCAAAGTTTAGCGTGGACTATGACGAGGCCTTCGGCTTTGAAGCGGATCTGCATCCCAAGAACATTATCGACGACAAGCATTTCGAGGTGAAGACCCCGGATGTGGTCATCAAGGTGGACCCCACCCGCAGTGATCTGGTGGAGACCCGGGTCATCGGCGGGGTGAAGTACATTATGATCTGCGCCGATGAGGCGGTGGAGGTCAACGGGGTGAACATCACCATCCCCGACGAAAAGACGGAATAAAAACCATTCAATACATGCTGCCACTGTGAGCCTTTGCTCCCAGCGGCAGCTTTTTTTCGCAAAAAGCACATAACCGCCAAATGCCGGGAAATACTACCTCCTGAAAAGGCGGTGGTATACGTTGGAAGAATTCTTCTGCAAAACGAAGATTCTCGCGGGAGCCGGCGCGGTTTCGGCCATTTCCTCTCTGAGGAAAAAGCGGCTGTTTCTGGTGGCGGATCCCTTTTTTGTGAAAAACGGCACGGCAAAACGGATCGTGGAGCTGTCCCGATGCGAAAGCTCGGAGATTTTCGACAAAATCCAGCCGGATCCCACAGTGGAGTTGGCGGCGGAGGGCACGGCTCGGCTCCGGGCCTTTGCCCCTGATCTGCTGGTGGCACTGGGCGGCGGCAGCACGTTAGACTGCGCCAAGGCCATGGCCTATTTTGCCAAGGGGGACTGCCTGCTGGCGGCCATCCCCACCACCTCCGGCTCCGGCTCAGAGGTGACGGACTTTGCCATTCTGACCCACGACCATGTGAAGCACCCGCTGGTGGACAGTCGGATGCGGCCTGACATTGCGATTCTCGACAGTGATTTGCTCACGGCTCTGCCACCGGGTCTCATCGCCGAAACGGGCTTTGACGTGCTGACCCACGCGGCGGAAAGCTTTGTTGCCAAAAACGCCGGAGCCATCACCGATTTGTACGCCCGGGAGGCCTTTTCCGTGGCCTTTGCCAACTTGCCCGCCTCCTTTGCCGGAAATACGGCGGTGCGTCTGAAGGTGCATCTGGCCTCAACGATGGCGGGCATGGCCTTCACCCAGGCAGGGCTGGGGCTCTGTCACGCCATGTCCCACAGTCTGGGCGGCATGTTCCACGTCCCCCATGGGCGGCTGAACGCAGTGCTGCTGCCAGCAGTTATCGGCTGCAACGCCCATGTAGCGGGAAAAAAGTACGCGGAGCTGGCTCGGGCGGCGGGCATCGGAGGCAGCGCAGACACTATCGCCATCCGGAACCTGAAAAACGGCCTGTGCCGTCTGCGCCGGGAGCTGAACCTGCCGGAGACCCTTTTGCAGGCAGGCATTGATCCAAGAAGCGTCTGGCGTCAGGCCGGGGAGCTGGTGGAAGCAACCCTGAAAGACCCCTGCTGCGACACCAACCCCATGCCGGTGGAAGGCTTCCTGGTGCGCCGGATTCTGGAAGAGGTGACGGGTCATGTCTGAGAGCCTTCTGAGCGTGGGGCTGGATGTGGGCACCACCTCCACCCAAATGGTGGTATCCCGGCTGAAGGTGGAAAACCGAGCCTCGATTTTCGCCGTGCCGGAGCTTGCCATCACCCAGCGGGAAATCCTCTATGAAAGCCCGGTGTATTTTACGCCGCTTCTGGACGAAAGCCATGTAAACGGGGAGAAAATCCGGGAAATCGTCGAGGAAGAGTATCGGAAAGCGGGAATTTCCCGGACACAGGTGGACACCGGAGCCATTATCATCACCGGGGAAACCAGCCGGAAGGAAAATGCTCGGGCGGTGCTGGAGGCTTTGTCAGACCTGGCGGGGGAGTTCGTGGTGGCCACCGCTGGGCCAGATTTGGAGAGCGTTCTGGCGGCCAAGGGCGCCGGTGCCGTCGGCTATTCCGAGGAAACGGGAAAAACCGTCCTGCATATGGACATCGGCGGCGGAACCAGCAATTTAGCCCTGATTCAGGACGGAAAAATCCGAAAAACCGGCTGCCTGAACGTAGGCGGACGGCTGGTGAAGCTGTCGGACACCGGGGAGATTACCTATGTGTCTCCGGTCTTGCAGGGACTGTTTTCGGGAAAGCCTGGAAAGAAGATCACGCAGGAGGAAGCTTCCGCCCTGGCGGACACCCTGACCCGGGCGCTGGAAATGGCGGCGGGCCTTCGGGAGCCCACGGCTCTTCTGGATCAACTGCTGACGAAAGAAACCGGGGAAGTCTGGCAGCCGCCTGAGAAGCCAGACGTGCTCTCCTTTTCCGGCGGCGTGGCGGACTGTATCGAAAAGGCGCACCCATGGCTGGAATTCGGGGACATAGGCCCGATTCTGGGGCAAAGTATCCGAAAAAGCCGCCTGTGTCAGGGACAGTACCGGCTGGGAACGCAGACCATCCGGGCTACCGTCATCGGAGCCGGATGCCATAGCACCCAGCTGTCCGGCAGTACGGTTTTCTGCCAGAATATTCGCTTTCCCCTGAAAAACATCCCGGTAACGGAAGAAAACCGGGGTCAGTTTGAAGGCTCCGTGATTCTCTCCGTTCCCGGCGAGACCCCGCCCACCTATGACCGGGTGCAGACCCTTGCCCGGGAACTGACCCGGGGCAGCCCGACGGAGGTGCTGGTCTGCCTGGAGGCGGATATGGCAAAGGCACTGGGTCACGCCCTGTCGGCAAGGCTTCCGGAAAACGCCCGGATTCTGTGCATCGACCGGGTTCGGGCTCTGCCGGATACCTACCTGGATATTGGCGCGCCGGTTGGGGGAGCCTTCCCGGTGGTGCTGAAAACCCTGGTGCTGGAAAGGAGCAGAACATGAACAAGCAGGATTTAACGCAGATGATTGCTCAGATTCTGGAGGAAATGGGGCAGCCGCCCCAGGTGAAGGCCGGGGAGTATCACCCCAGAGCGCCTCAGCCAGAGGCAAAGGCCACGCCTTATGGTGACGGGGACTTTGTGCCGGACGTGACGGAGCTGGATCTGCGAAAGCTTTACCTGACGGAAAATCCGGAAAACGGGGAAAAATTCCGGAAAATGAAGGCGCGAACTCCCGCCCGACTGGGCAGCGGCAAGGCAGGCCCCAGGTACAAGACGCTCACCATGCTGCGCTTCCGAGCCGACCATGCGGCAGCTCAGGATGCAGTATTTTCCCAGGTAAGCGAGGATTTTGCCGCCAAAAACGGCATGGCGGAGGTGCAGACCCGGTGCCATGACAAGGACGAGTATCTGACACGACCGGACTATGGCCGGTGCTTTGACGAGGAAAACCAGCGGAAAATCCGCACTGCCATTCCGGGAACGCCCCGGGTGCAGATCGTGGTGGGGGACGGCCTGTCTTCTGCTGCCATTGAGGCCAACGCCATGGACTGTCTTCAGGCTCTCCGGGAGGGTCTGAAGCTCAAGGGTATCGACCCAGGCACCCCCATTTTTGTCCGGTACTGCCGGGTGGGAGCGGGAGACGCCATCGGGGACGTGACCGGCTGTGAGCTGGTGTGTATGCTGGTGGGCGAGCGTCCGGGTCTGGTGACGGACAAGAGCATGTCCGCTTATATCACCTATCAGCCCAGAACCGGGGTGTCGGAATCCGCCCGGACGGTGGTTTCCAATATCCACGCCCAGGGCACCCCTGCCGTGGAGGCCGGGGCCCACATTGCCGATTTGATTGACACCATTCTGAAGCGTAAAGTCTCCGGCGTGGGGCTCCATTTGGAGGCGGCCCAATGATTCCGGTGAAGATTCTGGCGGTGCGGTATCTGGCCAATGCCAGCCCGGCTCTGTGCCGGGCACTGGGGGCTCCGGAAGGATATCCGGCACTGGGTCTGATTACCACCGACTGCGATGACGCCACCTATATCGCCCTGGATGCGGCCACCAAAGCCGCCGAGGTGGAGGTGGCCTACGGCAGAAGCTTCTACGCCGGGGCTTCCAACGCCTCCACCCCCAACGCCGGGGAGGTCATCGGCATTCTGGCAGCGAAAACCCCAGGGGCATTGCGCAGCGGCATGGAGGCGGCGCTGTCCGAGCTGACCAGGGTGGGCTTTGAACTGACGCATAATGTGCCCTATCTTGCGCACACTGTGAGCAGCGCGGGCACATACCTTGCCAAGGAGGCCGGGGTGAGGCCGGGGGAGGCACTGGCTTACCTGATTGCCCCGCCTCTGGAAGGCATGTACGCCATGGACGCGGCGCTGAAGGCGGCGGAGGTTCGGCTTTGTAAGCTCTATGCCCCGCCCAGCGAAACCAATTTCGGCGGCGGTCTGCTGACCGGCACCCAAAGTGCCTGTGATGCCGCCTGTGCGGCCTTTGCCGCCGCAGTGACGGAAGTTGCGGCACAACCGATGGAAAGGATGTAACAAATGGATACGAATTCTTTGGGTATGATTGAAACAAAGGGACTTGTGGGAGCCATTGAGGCGGCGGACGCCATGGTCAAGTCCGCCAATGTCCAGCTGGTGGGCAAGGAGCAGATCGGCGGCGGTCTGGTAACGGTGATGGTTCGGGGCGACGTGGGCGCGGTGAAGGCGGCCACGGATGCCGGTGCCGCGGCGGCGGAGAAGGTGGGAGAGCTGATTTCCGTCCATGTGATCGCACGACCTCACATGGAGGTGGACGCCATTTTGCCCAAGGGTCGAGGCGGCCAACAGAGCGCCGCCGGTAAGTAATGCTCTGGGATGAGCAGGCCGTTCGGGCGAACATCCGGAATCGGGACGGAAAACGGGTCTACTATCTGGGCAAGGGCGACCAGCTGACGAGCACCGCCCGGGATTTTCTTCGCCGGGAGCGGATCGAAATCCTTCCCGGTTCCCAGGCAAGACCTGAACGCTACCGGCTGTTATCCGGGGGCTATGCAGAGGAAAAGCCGGAGCACATGACCCACCTGAACGGGGAAGTTCTGGTGCTCAAAACCCACCCCAGAATCCGATTCCGGGGGAAAATGGACACTTTGGAGGCGGAGCTGATTCTCTGCCAGCTGGTACCGGGAGCACCGGAGGGGGCATTGGGGGAAATCCTGGACTTATCCCGGAAAATCCTCCGCTGTGACGTGCTGGAAGAGCCTTTGCGGCAGGATACCCTATGCGGTCTGACCCAGGCCGAGCAGCGAGAGCGCAGCCACATGCCCCAGGACTACTACGGCCAGCCCCATTTCATGCCCCAGGCTTCTGACGGCTCGGTGATTGCCGGGCTGAACCGGGCCCGGTGCTTTGCCAGGGAGGCGGAACTGGCGGCGGTGGAGGCCTTTTCCGACCGGGAGGGGAACCTGCTTCGGGAGGACATTCCCAAAGCCCTGAACCGGATGAGCAGTATGCTGTATCTTCTGATGATTCAGGAAAAAGCAAAATTGCGCTAGAGCGGAGGCGGCCGACCCGCCTCCCCTTCAAAAGGATGAGGAATATGAAGCTGAAAACCACATTGCTGGGAAAAACCTATACATTCCGGGACTTGAAGCAGGTTCTGGCCAAGGCAAACGAGGAAAAAACCGGGGATAAGCTGGCGGGGCTGGCGGCGGAGACCGCCCAGGAGCGGGTGGCGGCTAAGGTGGTGCTCTCCGCCGTGACTCTGGGGGAGCTGCGGGAAAATCCCGCCGTGCCTTACGAGGAGGACGAAGTCACCCGGATTATCCAGGACGATGTGAACGAGCAGGTCTACCGGGAAATCCGGGGCTGGACGGTGGCGGAGTTCCGGGAGTGGCTTCTGGACGAATCCACCACCGGCCAGGACATCCGCCGAATCAGCCGGGGGCTGACCTCCGAAATGGTGGCGGCGGTGTGCAAGCTCATGGGCAATCTGGATCTGATTTACGCCGCCAATAAAATCACCGTCACCGCCCACTGCAATACCACCATCGGCCTTCCGGGGACGCTTTCCTGCCGCTTGCAGCCCAATCACACCACCGATGACCCGGAGGGCATTACCGCCTCCACTTTGGAGGGGCTGAGCTTCGGCGCGGGGGACGCGGTCATCGGCCTGAACCCGGTGACGGACAGCCCGGAGCAGGTGGGGCGGGTTCTGCGCCGGTTCCGGGAAATCCGGGAGCACTGGCAGATTCCCACCCAGATCTGCGTACTGGCGCATGTGACGGCTCAGATGAAGGCCGTCCGGGCGGGAGCCCCCTGCGACCTGATTTTCCAGTCCATTGCCGGCAGTCAGAAGGGAAATGAGGCCTTCGGCTTCAGTGCCGCCACATTGGAGGAGGCCCGGCAGCTGCTATTAAAAGAGGGAACCGCCGAAGGACCCAACGTCATGTACTTTGAAACCGGCCAGGGCTCGGAGCTGTCGTCGAATGCCCACCACGACACCGATCAGGTGACCATGGAGGCCCGGTGCTACGGCTTTGCCAAGCGGTTTCAGCCCTTCCTCGTGAACACCGTGGTGGGCTTCATCGGCCCGGAGTATCTGTACGATGCCCGGCAGGTCACCCGGGCGGGGTTGGAGGATCACTTCATGGGCAAGCTCACAGGAATTTCCATGGGCTGCGACTGCTGCTATACCAACCACATGAAGGCCGACCAGAACGACATTGAGAATCTGGCAAGTCTTCTGACCCTGGCCGGATGCAACTACTTCATGGGCATTCCCCACGGGGACGACATTATGCTTAATTACCAGACCACCGGCTTCCGGGAGACGGCGGCACTGCGGGAAATCACCGGCAAAACCGCCATCCCGGAATTCCAGCGGTGGCTGGAAAAAATGGGCTTTGTGGAAAACGGCAGGCTGACGAAGAAGGCAGGCGACGGCTCCAGCTTGTTGTTTTAGGGGGAAAAGATATGGAATTTCACAAGGATTTGGCTGCCCGGCAGGAGGCAAGGGATTTGACCCGACAGGCGGAAAAGGCTCAGCATCTTCTGGCGGATTTTCCCCAGGAAAAGCTGGATGCCATCGTGGAGGCAATCGCTTCCGCATTCTCCGCCCAGGCGGAGGCTCTGGCAAAGCTTGCCGTGGAGGAAACGGGCTTTGGCAACGTGCCGGATAAGACAACCAAAAACCGCTTTGCCTCGGAAACCGTGGCAAAGGCGGTGCGGGGCATGAAAACCGTAGGCCTTCTGCGAAAGCGTGCGGAGGAAGGAATTTGGGAAATCGGCGTGCCGGTGGGGGTCATTGCCGCCATCGTTCCCAGCACCAACCCTACCTCCACCGTGTGCTATAAGGCCATCATTGCCCTGAAGGCGGGAAACCCCATCGTGTTTTCGCCCCACCCCAAGGCGTTGAACTGCACCCTGGCGGCGGTGAAGATCGTAGCCCAGGCGGCGGAGGCCGCCGGTGCTCCGGCGGGAAGCGTTCAGTGCCTGACGATTCCGACGCTTGCCGGTTGTCAGGAGCTGATGGGCGCGGAGCCGGTGCGGCTGATTCTTGCCACCGGCGGCCCCGGTATGGTAAAAGCGGCCTACTCCTCCGGCAAGCCCGCCATCGGCGTGGGAGCCGGGAACGGCCCTGCTTATCTTCACCACAGCGCGGACATCTCCAAGGCACTTGCCAAAATTGCCCGGTCGAAAACCTTTGACAACGGCACGGTCTGCGCCTCTGAGCAGAGCCTTATCATTGAGCGTGCCCAGGAGGAACAGGTTGTGGCGGAGGCCAGACGGCAGGGCTACTGCTTCCTGTCTGACGAAGACGGGAAAAAGCTGGCTTCCGTTCTGTTCCGGCCGGACGGAACGATGAACCCGCAGACAGTGGGAAAAACCGCGCCTTACCTTGCGGAACTTGCCGGAATTACCGTGCCGTTGGACACCAGAATCCTGGTAGCCCGGGAGCGGGGGACTGGCATGGCCTGCCCTTATTCCATGGAAAAGCTCTGTCCGGTGTTGGGCTTTTATGTGATGGACAGCGAGGACGAAGTTCTTGCCAAATGTATGGAAATCCTGGATTTTGAGGGTCGGGGTCACACCTTTTCCATCCACGCGGAAGACGAAAGGGTTATCCGGAAATTCGCGGAAAAGATTCCAGTCTCCCGGTTTTTGGTCAACGCCCCGGCGGCGCTGGGAGGCATTGGCGCGGAGACAGGCCTGTTTCCGGCGCTGACCTTAGGCTGTGGGGCGGCGGGGGGGAGCGCTTCCTCCAATAATATTTCGCCCCTGGATTTAATCAACATCCGCCGGGTGGCCTGGGGCAGGGAAGAATCGAAGCCGGAACCGGTGCACAGTCCGGAGCTGGTGGAGCTGCTGGCCCAGAAAATTCTGGAACGGCTGGAGCACTAGGAGGATGGGTATGGGCGAACCATTGGCGCAGCTTGCCCAGGCGATTGCCGGGCAGCTGTTTGTGGAGCTGGAGGCCTCCGGGCGGCATGTCCACGTTACCGCCGCTCAGGCGCAGACTCTCTTCGGGCACAGCCTGACCCCAGAGCGGCCCTTGTCTCAGCCCGGGCAGTATCTGGCAAGAGAGCGGGTGACGGTGACGGGCCCCAAGGGCAGCTTCCGGAACGTGGCTGTTCTGGGCCCGGAGCGGAAAGAAGCTCAGGTGGAAATATCTCTCACCGACGGCAGAACCCTGGGCATTTCGCCCCCGGTGCGCTTGTCCGGAGACGTGGCGGGGACTCCCGGTGTAACCCTGGAAGGAGAGCGGGGACAAGTAGTGCTCTCTCAAGGGGTCATCGCCGCCCAGCGGCATGTGCACCTGACCCCGGAGGATGCCGCCCGGTTTGGCGTGAAAAACGGCCAGAATGTAAAGCTTCAAACCTACACCGCCCGGCCGGTGATCTTTGAAGACTTGGCCGTCCGGGTCAGCCCGGAGTTTGCCAGCTTCGTGCACCTGGACTACGACGAAGCCAACGCCTGCGGCTTTCAAAAGGGAGATTTGGGGAGGTTACTTCCATGACCCGTGCTTTGCTGTTAGGCCGGGAGCCGCCCCTGAATTTAGGCTTCGAATATGTGACCGAGGCTCCCTTCGAAGCGGTGGTCATCGGCTCATTGTCCTTATCGGAGCTGCTGCAATTTCGCAGCCAGCCGGTGCTGGAAGCCCTGGCTCAGGGAAAACCCGTGTATCTTTACACGCCGGGCTTGCCGGAAGCACCGAAAAACCGAGCCCTGTCCGGCAGCCTGACAGCCGCCCAGCGGGAGCTGAAAAACTGGGGGGTGCTGTTTACCGACGGAGGCCGGAAGAAACTCATCACCGCCGAGGAAGCCCGGCTCCTGCGAAGTCAGGGACGGCAGCCGGCTCCGGGAGCGGTGCTGACGCCTTTGGCTCGGGAGATTATGGAGGGAACAAAATGAAGGTTGGAAAAGTGGTAGGCTCCATCTGGGCTACCCGGAAGGCGGCCTGCTTGCAGGGTCAGACTTTCCTGGTGGTGGAGGCAGAGGGGGAGAAAATCGTGGCGGCAGACCAGGTGGGAGCCGGAACCGGCGACCGGGTGCTGCTGGCCACGGGAACCGTGGCCTCCCGGTACTGCATGGACGCCCCGGTGGATGCCGCCGTTGTCGCGATTGTGGACGAGAAGCAGGGATAGCCATGTCATTTCACGAAATACTCATTGCGATTATGGCGGGATTTGCCGTTTTAGGCGCCATCGACCGGATATTCGGCAACCGCTGGGGGCTGGGCAAGGAATTTGAAGAGGGGATCCTGGCCATGGGTTCTCTGGCACTGGCCATGGTGGGAATCGTCTGTCTTGCCCCGGTGCTGGCAGCCCTTTTGAAGCCGGTGGTGGTGCCCGTTTACACCTTTCTGGGGGCAGATCCTGCCATGTTTGCCGGGAGCCTGCTGGCCTGCGACATGGGCGGCGGAGCCCTGGCTCGGCAGCTGACCGATGACCCTCAGGCGGCGGCTCTGGGCGGGGTCATCACCGGCTCCATGCTTGGCGCTACCGTGGTGTTCACCATTCCCGTGGCCATGGGCATCCTGCGGGAGGAAGACCGTCCCGTGATGGCCAAGGGCATTCTCTGCGGTATCGTGACCATTCCGTTAGGAGTGCTGGCGGGAGGCCTGACGGCGGGCTTTCCGTTACCCATGGTACTGCGCAATCTCGTGCCCATCGTGCTCATTGCCCTGCTCATTGCTCTTGGCCTTTGGCGGGCGGAAAATGCCATGGTGCGGGGTTTTGAGGTCTTCGGCAAGCTGGTGGTGGCGGTGGCCACCGTGGGTCTGGCGGCGGCCATCGGCGAGACCTTGACGGGCTACCCCATCATCCGGGGCATGGAGCCTATTTCCGAGGGCTTTGAAACCGTAGGCGTCATCGCCATCGTCCTGGCCGGGGCTTTTCCCCTGGTGTTCGTGCTGACGAAGCTGCTGCGAAAGCCCCTGCTTGCCGCCGGAGGGCTTCTTGGCATCAACGATGCCGCGGCGGCGGGGCTTCTTGCCAGTCTGGCCAATTCCATTGCTGCCTTCGGTATGGTGAAGGACATGAACGAGCGGGGGAAGGTTGTGAATATCGCCTTCGCCGTTTCCGGAGCCTTCGTCTTCGGCGATCACCTGGGCTTTACCGCCGGGTTTGCCCCGGAAATGATGGGGGCCATGATCGTGGGCAAGCTGGTGGGCGGCCTCACGGCCATTGCCGCTGCCTGGATTCTGACCCGAAAATCGGAAAAGGCTTGACAAATCGCGCAAGTAAGGGATATAATAACCAGGTTACAGAAAAAGGCGTTGAAAAGAAGAGTATTCCGTCGGAAGCGGTCAGAGAGCCCTCATTTGGTGGGAGAGGGCACGGGGAAGGCGGAAGAACATGGTCTTGGAGCCGGGGTTTCGATAGGTAGGAGCCCCCGGGGATGTCCCGTTACAGGCATTTGAGAGGCGCACCTTCCGTGCGCGAATCAAGGTGGTACCGCGTCAATTTTTGTCGCCCTTGGATCAAGGGAAACTCTGATTAAATCGGCAAGAGCTGGTAGCGAGAGATTTTGTTTCCAGACAAGGTTCAGAAAACGGTGGAATACTGTATGTATTTCCCGTTTTCCGAACTGCAGTCTGGGAGCAAAAGATCCGCTATCCAGCCGCAGACGGTTTATTCAGAGTTTCCCTAAATTCAAAGGCGGCTTTTTATGTTCAGGAGGAGATACTTATGTGCGAAAAGTGCAGGGGAAACTACTATATTACCACCCCCATTTACTACCCGTCCGCCAAACTGCATATCGGCCACGCCTATTGCACCGTGGCAACGGACACCATGGCTCGGTTCAAGCGGCTTCAGGGCTACAACGTGATGTTCCTCACTGGCACCGATGAGCACGGCCAGAAGATCGAGGACAAGGCCAAGGAGGCCGGCGTTACCCCCAAGCAGTTCGTGGACAACATCGTCACCGGGGAGAAGGGTGTGCTGGATCTGTGGAAGCTGATGAATATTTCCTACGATCGGTTCATCCGCACCACCGATGACTACCATGTGGCGGCCATCCAGAAAATTTTCAAGAAGATGCACGACAACGGCGACATCTACAAGGGCACCTACAAGGGTAAATACTGCAAGCCCTGCGAAAGCTTCTGGACGGAGAGCCAGCTGGTGAACGGCAAGTGCCCGGACTGCGGCCGGGAGGTTCAGGACGCGGAGGAGGAAGCCTATTTCTTCCGCCTTTCCAAGTACGCCGACCGGGTGCGGGATCTGCTGGAAAACACGGATTTCCTGGAGCCTCGCAGCCGGGTCAACGAGATGATCAACAACTTCATCAAGCCCGGCCTGGAAGACCTGTGCGTATCCCGCACCAGCTTCACCTGGGGCGTGCCCGTGGACTTTGACCCGGGTCATGTGGTCTATGTGTGGATTGATGCCCTCTTCAACTATATGACCGCCCTGGGCTTTGAAAACGACAAGTATGACGACCTGGACAAGTTCTGGCCTGCGGACGTGCACTTTGTGGGCAAGGAGATCGTCCGGTTCCACTCCATCATCTGGCCTGCCATGCTCATGAGCCTGAATCTGCCCCTTCCAAAGAAGGTCTACGGCCACGGCTGGCTGCTGCTGGACGGCGGCAAAATGTCCAAGTCCAAGGGCAACGTGGTGGATCCCTATATCCTGTCCCAGCGGTTCGGCGTGGATGCTCTCCGGTTCTTCCTGCTGCGAACCTTCCCCTTCGGCTCCGACGGCAATTTCTCCAACGAGTCCCTCATCAACACCATCAACGTAGACCTGGCCAACGACCTGGGCAACCTGGTGTCCCGTACCGTTGCCATGGCGCAGAAGTATTTCGGCGAGCATTTGCCCGCTGAGCAGCTGGCGGACGAAGAGAAGGACGCCGAGCTTGTGGGCATGGTGTCCGCCCTTCGGGATCAGTACGAGGCGGAGATGGAGAAGTTCGCCTTCCAGAACGGTCTGGGCGTTGTGTTCAAGGTCATCTCCCGGGCCAACAAGTATATCGACGAGAACGCTCCCTGGGTGCTGGCGAAGAACGAGGCGGACAAGCCCCGTCTGGCTCGGGTGCTGTATAATCTGCTGGAGACCATCCGCGTCTGCGGCGGTCTGCTCAGCCCCTTCATGCCCGGAACCTCCGAGGAGATCGCCAAGCGGCTGGGAGGTCCCCGGATGGACTGGGACAGCCTGAATACCTTTGGCGTGCTGCCTTCTGACGTGGCTACAGTGGCAGGCCCCGCTCTGTTCCCCAGAATCGATATGGACAAGGAACTGGCCGAACTGGAGGCTCTGAACAAGCCTGCCAAGCCCGCCGTCGAGATCGAGCCTCTGACGGAAGAAAAGGTGGATTTCGATACCTTCTGCAAGAGCGACTTCCGGGCGGTAAAGGTCAAGGCCTGCCAGAATGTGAAGAAGAGCGACAAGCTCCTCCAGTTCACGCTGGACGACGGCACCGGCACCGATCGGCAGATTCTGTCCGGCATTGCCAAGTTCTACAAGCCTGAGGAGCTGGTGGGCAAGACCCTGGTGGCTATTGTGAACCTGCCTCCCAGAAAGATGATGGGCAAGGAGAGCTGCGGTATGCTGCTGTCCGCCGTCCACACTGAGCAGGGGCAGGAGAAGCTGCATCTTGTGATGCTGGATGATGCCATCCCCGCCGGCGCAAAGCTCTGCTAATTGGATATGGGATAAATGTCATTGTGAATCGGTTCGCCGTTTCACAATGGCATTTTTCTTTCATATGAGACTTGTTTTGTGATTTCTTTCCTTATAAATCACAAAACTGGCAGCGCCATTAGGCGATGCCTTCCTGATTAAAATTAAGATTTTAATCAGGAAATAGTATCAATCATCATTCTGGGAGAAAAGACACTTGCAAAAGTGGGAAAGACTGGTATAATCATTAACGATAGCATGGAAAAGTGTGTCTATCCAAGAAAGGACTGTGCCTATGCCTCTGCGTGCCAGACTATACCGGCTCTGGATGAAGCGAAGACCCAAGAACCTGAGTACCACCAAGGTCATTGCCGTGGCCTTCGGGCTGATTATCCTGACGGGAGCCTTGCTTCTGAATCTGCCCGCCGCCTCCAGAAACGGAATTTCCGCCGGATTCCTTCCGGCTCTCTTTACCGCCACCTCCGCCACCTGCGTCACGGGGCTGTCCCTTTTTGACACCTGGAGCCAGTGGAGCGGCTTCGGTCAGATCGTATTGCTGTGTCTGATTCAGATCGGCGGCCTGGGCTTTATGTCCGCGGCCACCATGGTGGTGTTTTTCCTGCGCCGCCGTATCGGCCTAAAGCAGCGGCTTGTCATGGCTCAGGCTCTCAGCGTGGGAGATATCAACGGCATTGTCCGGCTGCAGCGGATGGTGCTCTTCGGCAGCTTCAGCGTGGAGGGCATCGGCGCCATGATCCTGTTTCTCCGTTTTTTGCCGGAGTACGGTTTAGCCCGGGCATTGAAATGGGGAATCTTTCATGCGGTTTCCGCCTTCTGCAACGCGGGCTTTGATATTTTCGGCTGCCTGACTCCCGGTGTCAGCGTGATGGAATTTCAGTCCGATCCGGTGGTGCTGCTGACCCTCAGTGCGCTGATTATCATCGGCGGTCTGGGCTTTCTCGTCTGGGAGGAGGTGCTGAAAAAGAAGCGGTTCCGGAAGTTCAGCGTCTATACCAAGCTGGTGCTGGTGACCACCCTGGGCCTGATTCTGGCTGCCTGGGCTTTGACCTGTCTGATTGAATGGGACAATCCGGGAACTTTGGGCAATTTGTCTGTTGCGGACAAGCTTCTCAACGGCTTTTTCCAGGCCGTGACCCTGAGAACCGCCGGTTTTGCCTCCTTTGACCAGGCACTGCTTACCGAGGGCGGGAAGGCCATCGCCATGTTCTTTATGCTCATCGGCGGCTCCTCCGGCTCCACCGCCGGCGGCCTGAAAACCGTGACCTTTGTGGTGCTGGTGCTGTTTCTGGCGGCTCGGGCCCGGGGGAAAAGCCGGGTGTGCGTCTTCCAGAGAACCATTCCCCAGGGGCAGGTGCTGGACGCCATGACCTTGGGCTTCCTGATGATCGCCCTGACACTGCTGGGCGGCGTGTTTCTCAGTATCACAAGCCCGGTATCCTATACGGATGCCCTGTATGAGACAGCCTCCGCGCTGGGCACCGTGGGACTGACCGCGGGAGCTACAGGACGGCTGTCCCAGGTCTCCCAGATTCTCATTATCATCTTTATGTATTTTGGCCGGGTAGGTCTGCTGACCATCAGCATGGGCTTCCTGGCAGGGAATAAGGCAGAAGAGCGGTTCCGTTACGCGGAAACCAATCTGCTCATCGGATAGGAGAAGTAACATGAAATCTTACTTGATCATTGGATTGGGACGATTTGGCCAGACTCTGGCCCGGCAGCTGTGCGCCCTGGGGGCGGAGGTGCTGGCAGTGGATAAGCGCAGCGACCTGGTGCAGCAGGTTGTGGATGATGTCACCCATGCGGTGGTGGGAGACACCCAGGACAAGGAGGTGCTCCGTGCCTTGGGTGCCCGGAACTTCGACTGCGCCATCATTGCCGTCGGCAGCAATCTGGCGGCTTCCGTGCTCACCGCCATGAACCTGAAGGAGCTGGGCGTTCCTTATATCATCTGCAAGGCTCACGACGAGACCCACCGGCGGGTGCTGGAAAAGCTGGGGGTGGATCGGGTGACCATTCCGGAGCAGGAGAATGCCCAGCGGCTGGCTCGGAGCCTGAATTCCCACAATGTGCTGGAATACATTGAACTGAGCCCGGATTATGGCATTCTGGATATTCCCGCCCCCGCTGCCTGGATTGGCAAGACCCTCCGGGAGCTGAACATCCGGGCAAAGCTGGGCGTGAATATCATCGCCGTGGAAAGCGGTAAGAAAACCAACGTAGCCCCTTCCGCGGATTACCAGATTCAGCCGGGAGACGTGATGGTGGTGCTGGGAGACAACTACTCCTTAGAGGCGGTGCAGAAGCTGTGACGGAGCAGAAGATAACCTCCCGGAAGAATCCTCTTTTGCGGCAGGTGCGAGAGCTGCTGAACTCCCGGAAAGCCCGGGAGGAAGCGGGGCTTTTCGCCGCCGACGGCACCAAACTCCTGGCTGAAGCCGTCCGCTACTGCCCGGGGCTTCACACGGTGATTCTTGTCGAGGGCGTGGAAGCGGAGCTCCCGGAAAATGTGCGCCTGATTCGGGTGCCCCGGGATGTGATGGCTTCCCTGTCGCCCATGCAGACCCCCCAGGGGGCACTGTTCCTGTGCGCGTTGCCGGAGCGAAAGCCCTATACCCCGGCTCCGGGAAGCCTGCTGCTGGACGGCATTCAGGATCCGGGAAACCTGGGTACCATTTTGCGGACGGCAGACGCTCTGGACATTCCAGTGGCGCTTCTGGAAGGCTGCGCCGACCCCTACAGCCACAAGGTTGTCCGGGCCAGTATGGGGGCGGTTCTGCGCACCCAGCCGGTGCTTAGCACCTGGGAGGAAGCGAAAACCGCCTGCGCCCAGACGGGCATCCCCATTGCGGTGACGGCTTTGAGCCAACGGGCGAAGGATCTGCGTCAGGCTCCTCTTTCCCGGATGGCGGTGGTCATTGGCAGCGAGGGTCAAGGGGTTCGGCAGGAGATTCTGGACAGCGCGGACGCGGAGCTGGTGATTCCCATGAATCCCCACTGCGAGTCCCTGAACGCGGCCATTGCTTCCGCCATCGTCATGTGGCAGATGAAGCAGTAAAGAAGAGAGAAATGCACAGAGAAATTGGGTGAAGAGAGATGCTGACACACTGGATATGGTTTGCTCACCGTCCCGGTGTGAGCGACCGGCTGAAAGCGGTGCTCATGGAGCATTTCTGCGATCCTGAGGATATCTTCTACGCCGACGAGGCCGCTCTGCGCGGTCTTCCCGAGTTGACCCGGGAGGCGCTGGAGGGACTGCTGGACAAAAATCTCACTTCCTCCGAGGAAATTCTGGAGTCCTGTGACCGGAAGCAGCTGCACCTTCTGACTTATCAGGACGCAGGGTATCCGGCCAGGCTGAAAAACATCCCAGACCCGCCTATGGTGCTCTATTATAAGGGTCGGCTGCCGGAATTTGATGCCTATCCCACCATCGGCATCGTAGGCACCCGGAAGGCCTCTGCCTACGGCCTCACCGCCGCCAAGCGCCTGGGCTATCAGATCGGCAAATGCGGCGGCATTGTGGTGTCGGGGCTTGCCTTTGGCATTGACGGTACGGCCATGGCCGGGGCTCTCACCGCCGGCGGTAAAACCGTAGGTGTCCTGGGCTGCGGCGCGGACATCGTCTATCCGCCCTCCAATGGAGCCCTGTTCCGGGACGTGGAGCGGTACGGCTGCATTCTGAGTGAGTTTGCCCCGGGAACTCCACCGGCAAAATGGACGTTTCCCAAGCGGAATCGAATCATCAGCGGCCTTTCGAACGGCGTGCTGGTGGTGGAAGCGCCCGAACGCAGCGGCGCGCTGATTACCGCCCGGCTGGCCGCCGAGCAGGGGAGGGACGTATTCGTAGTTCCCGGCAACATTGACGTGCCCACCTGCGCCGGAAGCAATGCCCTCCTTCGGGACGGCGCCATTCTCGTCAGCTCCGGCTGGGAGGTGCTCAGTGAATACCAGGCCATGTTCCCGGACAAACTGCGCCGGGAGGACACGCCTGTGCGGATGACCGCTTCCCCGGAGGAAGTGCGGGCGGCTGCCGAGGAAACGCCTCTACAGGTGGCGCAAAAACCGGCTCGTCCCTCGGAAACGTCGAATCTTAAGAAAAAATTAGAGAAAAAATCCATTGACAACCCGGCTCCTACGGCTTATAGTGACTTGGACGCGCGCCTGTCCGGCCTGAGTGAGGATGAGCGGGTCATTGCCGAATGCCTGAAAAACGGAGCCAGACTGGTAGACGATGTGATTGCCGAAACCGGCCTTTCCACCGGTCGGCTTCTGGGCATCCTTACCATGCTGGAGCTGAAGGGTGTTGTCAAACGTCTGCCCGGCAAGCAGATTGGGCTAAAATAGTTCGAATAAACGAAACGGAGAATTTTGATCATATGGGAAAGACGAACAATCTTGTGATCGTGGAGTCCCCCTCGAAAGCAAAGACCATCGGACGGTATTTGGGTCCCGGATATACCGTCAAGGCCAGTATGGGACACCTGCGGGATCTGCCCAAGAGCAAAATGGGTGTAGATCTGGAGCACAATTTCACCCCCCAGTATATCCCCGTCCGGGGCAAGGAGGCTCTCATCAAGGAGCTGAAGGCGGACGCCGCCAAGGCGGACACCGTGTACCTGGCAACGGACCCTGACCGGGAGGGAGAGGCCATTTCCTGGCATCTGAAGGAGCTTCTGAATCTGACGGACGGGAAGGCTCAGCGGGTCACGTTTAACGAAATTACACAGAAGGTAGTGAAGGATTCTATCCAGCATCCCCGGGACATTGACTATGATCTGGTGGACGCCCAGCAGGCCCGCCGCATTCTGGACAGAATCGTTGGCTATGAGCTGTCTCCGCTGCTGTGGAAGAAGGTGCGCCGGGGGCTGTCCGCCGGTCGTGTCCAGTCCGTGGCCACCCGGATGGTGGTGGATCGGGAGAACGAAATCCGTGCCTTTCAGCCCAAGGAGTACTGGTCTTTGGATGTGACCCTGAACCGGGTAGGCAAGCCCGGCTCCTTCGTGGCCCATTACTACGGCAGCCCCAAAAAGCGGGAGCTGGAAAACGAAGAGCAGACCAATGGAATCATCGGGGACATTACCGGGAAGGAATTCACCGTCACCGACGTGAAGAAGGCGGAGAAGAAGCGCTCCTCCGCGCCTCCCTTTACTACCTCCACCTTGCAGCAGGAGGCCTCCCGGAAGCTGGGCTTTACCCCCAAGAAGACCATGATGGTGGCTCAGCAGCTCTATGAAGGCGTGGAGATCGCCGGGGAAGGCACCACAGGCCTGATCACCTATATGCGTACCGATTCTCTGCGGCTTTCCGATGAAGCCATGGATGCTGCCGCGGATTTTATCCGCAGCCGGTACGGAAGCGAGTATTATTACGGCGGACATCATGTGTTCAAGACCAAGGCCGGTGCCCAGGATGCCCACGAGGCCATCCGTCCGTCTCATGTAGAGCTGGAGCCGGAGCGGGTGAAGAGCAGCCTGAACGCTGACCAGTATAAGCTTTATAAGCTGATCTGGAGCCGGTTCCTGGCCACCCAGATGGCCAATGCCGTTTTTGACACCGTGTCCATCGACACCGAGTGCGCCGGACATGTGTTCCGGGCCAGCCATCAGAGTATGCGCTTCGCGGGCTTTATCGCGGTCTATGAGGAAGGCCGGGACGATGACGGCGAGGCCGTGGGTTCGCCCCTGCCTGACCTGGCCTCCGGCGACAAGGCAGCCGCCGCCAAAACGGAGAAGGCTCAGCACTTTACCCAGCCTCCCGCCCGATATACCGAGGCCACCCTGGTCAAGGCCATGGAGGAAAAGGGGGTAGGCCGTCCTTCCACCTACGCCGCCACCATTTCCACCATTGAGGATCGGGAGTATGTGGAAAAGCAGGACAAGCGTCTGGTTCCCACGCCCCTGGGTGAGATTGTCACCGGGCTGATGGTGGAGCGGTTCCACGACATTGTGGACGTGGAGTTTACCTCCAATATGGAATCCCGGCTGGACGAGGTGGAGGAGGGCAAGCAGCAGTGGCAGGCCCTGATCGCCGATTTTTACAAGGATTTCAGCAAGGAGCTTCAGGATGCGGAAAAGGCTCTGGAGGGCGTGCGCCTGAAGGTTCCCGAGGAGGAAACCGACGAGGTCTGCGAGCTGTGCGGCCGGAAAATGGTCATCAAAACCGGTCGGTTCGGCAAGTTCCTGGCCTGCCCGGGCTTCCCGGAGTGCCGGAACACCAAGCCCCTGGTGGAGAAGATGCCCGGCCGGTGTCCAAAGTGCGGCGGTGCCATCCTCAAGCGCAAGTCCAAGAAGGGCTATGCCTACTACGCCTGCGAGAAGGGGGCGGAGTGCGGCTTCATGACCTGGGACGTACCCACGGCGGAGGACTGCCCGGAGTGCGGTCAGACCCTCTTCAAAAAGTCCGGCAAGGGCAGAATGAAGCCCTTCTGCATCAACGAGAAGTGCTCCCGGTTCCTGCCGGAAGACCAGCGGGGGTACTATAAGAAGAAAACCTCCGACACGGAGGGGGCTTCCGCCGCCGAGTCGGAGGAAAAGCCCGCCGCCAAGAAGACCCCGGCAAAAAAGACGGCGGCGAAGAAGCCTGCGAAAACCGCGGCCAAGGCGACCGCCGCCAAGAAAACTGCCGCGAAGAAAACTGCCGCGAAGAAAACCACAGCGAAAAAAGCAACTCCCAAGAAGAAAGAGGAGGGCTGAGCCATGGAGGTAAAAGTCATTGGCGCGGGTCTGGCGGGCTGTGAGGCAGCCTGGCAGTTGGCAAACCGCAACATCGATGTGCGGCTTTATGAGATGAAGCCCAAGAAAATGACTCCCGCCCACCACAGCCCGGACTTTGCCGAGCTGGTGTGCTCCAATTCCCTTCGGGGCGACCGGCTGGAAAACGCGGTGGGTCTTCTGAAGGAGGAACTGCGCCGCCTGGACAGCCTGATTCTGTCCTGCGCCGAGGCTACCCGGGTGGAAGCCGGCGGATGCCTGGCAGTTGACCGGGGGGGCTTTTCCCAGATGGTGACGGAAAAAATCCGCAGCCATCCCAGAATCACCGTGGTGGAGGAAGAGGTGACCCAGGTTCCGGAAGGACCCGTCATCATCGCTACCGGCCCTCTGACCTCCGATGCCCTCAGCCAAGCCATCGGAGAGTACTTCGGAGAAACCGGATATCTTCACTTTTTTGACGCGGCGGCTCCTCTTGTAACGGCGGAGTCCATCGACATGGAGCTTGCCTGGTGGCAGTCCCGGTATGACCGGGGAACCCCGGATTATGTGAACTGCGCCATGAATAAGGAGGAATATGAGGCCTTCTGGCAGGCACTGACCACCGCCCAGGAGGCGGAGGTTCACGGCTTTGAGGATAAGAATGTCTTCGAGGGCTGTATGCCCGTGGAGGTCATGGCTCGCCGGGGCATTGATACCCTGCGCTACGGCCCCCTGAAGCCCGTAGGCCTGACAGACCCCCGGACGGGGAAGGAGCCCTACGCCGTGGTGCAGCTGCGCCAGGACAACGCCACGGGCAGCGTCTTCAACCTGGTGGGCTTTCAGACCCACCTGAAATTCGGGGAGCAGAAGCGGGTGTTTTCCATGATTCCGGCTCTAAAAAACGCGGAATATGTCCGCTACGGAGTCATGCACCAGAACACCTTCCTGCAAAGCCCCAAGCTGCTGGACAGGTTCTACGCCGACCGGAGAAATCCCTTGGTTGCTTTCGCCGGGCAGATGACCGGCGTGGAAGGCTATGTGGAGTCCACGGCCTCCGGGTATCTGGCGGCGGTAGCCATGGCGGCGAAGGTTCGGGGTCGCCCCCTGCCGGAGTTCCCCAAGACCACTGCCATCGGTGCTCTGGGTCAGTACATCAGCGACGAGAGCGTGGAAAATTTCCAGCCCATGAATATCAATTTCAGCATTATTGCTCCTTTGGAGCAGCGAATTCGTAAAAAGGCAGAAAAAAATCTCGCCATTTCCAACCGGGCCCTGGACGTGATTCAGGCCTTGAAGGAAGCGGGCATCTAAAGAAAGAGGTGCAAGGATGAAGATTATTCTGGACGCGATGGGCGGCGACAATGCCCCTCAGGCTCCGGTGCTCGGTGCCATCGAAGCGGTGAAGCGTTACAATGCGGACATCATTCTGGTAGGCCGGGGTCAGGAGATTCTGGAGGTTCTGAAGAAGAACGGCCTGGACACCCTGCCTGAGGGCGTGGAAATCGCCCATGCCGATGACGTGGTGGACATGCACGACGACCCGGCCTCGGTAATTCATAAGCGGAAGAATTCCTCCATGATCATCGGCCTGAAAATGCTGGCCGACGGCAAAGGCGATGCCTTCGTCTCCGCCGGTTCTACCGGTGCGCTTTTGACGGGTGCCACCCTGCTTGTCAAGCGGGTTCGGGGGATTCGCCGGGCGGCTATGGCTCCCGCTATGCCCACCAAGGCCGGTACCAAGGTCATTATCTGCGACTGCGGCGCCAACGCCGAGTGCACCCCGGAGTTTCTGCTCCAGTTCGGGTTGGTGGCTTCGGCCTACAGCAAGTTCACCCTGGGGGTGGAAAATCCCAGAGTTGGCCTTCTGAACATCGGGTCTGAGGACAGCAAGGGCACCCAGCTTCAGAAGGACGCCTACGCCCTGCTGAAAGACGCGTCCGACAGGGGACTGCTGAATTTCACCGGCAACGTAGAAGCCCGTGAGGTGCCTCTGGGGGCGGTGGACGTGGTGGTCTGCGACGGCTTCAGCGGCAACATTCTCATCAAGTCCATTGAAGGCACTGCCATGTTCATGGGCAGTATGCTCAAGCGGATGTTCAAGAAGAGCCTGGGCTCCAAGCTGGGCTACCTTCTGTGCAAGAGCGGTGTCCAGGACATGATGAAGCTTCTGGACTACCGGGAGATCGGCGGCACCCAGTTTTTGGGTATCAAAAAGCCGGTCATCAAGGCCCACGGCTCTTCCGACGCTCTGGCCTTCCGGAATGCGGTGAAGCAGGCCATGACCGCCGCCGAAGGGGACTTTACCGCCCAGCTGGAGAAGAATCTGGCCGCGCTGAAGGGAAGTGAAGCCGATGCTTAAAGATCTGGAGGCTGTTATCGGCTATCATTTTCACAATATCTCCCTGCTGCAAAATGCCCTGACCCATTCCTCCTACGCCAACGAGCGGTGGCACAACAGCCTGCTCAGCAACGAGCGGCTGGAGTTTCTGGGGGACAGCGTCTTAGGAATGCTGGTGGCAGAGTATCTGTACCGGAATTTCCCCAACCGGCCTGAGGGGGAGCTGACCCGGATGCGGGCGGATATGGTCTGTGAGCAGACTTTGGCCGCCGCCGCTGAGCGCATTGGCCTTGGAACCCATCTGCTCCTGGGACACGGTGAAGAGCAGGGGGGCGGCAGAACCCGCAGCTCCATTCTGGCCGATGCCATGGAGTCTGTCATTGCCGCCTGCTTCCTGGACGGCGGCATTGAGGCGGCGCTGCTCATCATCCGGCAATTCATTTTCGTGGAAGTGCCGGTGACCAAGCTGCACAACGCCGACTACAAGACCAAGCTCCAGGAGCTGGTGCAGCAGAAGAAAAACCAGGTGCTGACCTACACCCTCATCGGCGAGTCCGGCCCGGATCACGACAAGCACTTTGCGGTGGAGGTCTGCCTGAACGGAACCGTGGTTGGCACGGGCAGCGGCAGCAGCAAGAAGCGCGCCGAGCAGGACGCGGCCCGGGTGGCTCTGGAAAAGCTCTTTCCCGAGCAGGCCCAGTAAAGAAAGAGGAGAAACATATGGAGCTTTTCGACAAGCTGCTGGAGGTTTCCAGAGCCTTCCGCATTCCCTATGAGTACCTGGGCTATGAAACCATCCAGATGGGCAACGTAAACCATACCTACAAGGTGAATTTCCGGCTGCCCGAGGGGAAGGAAAAGTCCTTTCTGGTGCAGAACGTGAACACCTATGCCTTCCGGAATCCGGTGGGTCTGATGAATAACATTGACAGCGTCACCGAGCATATCCGGGCGAAAAAGCCGGGGCAGCTTGCCCTGCATTTTCATCACACCGCCGACCGGAAGACCTACCTGGCAGACGGGGAGAATTTCTGGCGGATGACCAATTACGTCCCCTCCGTGACCTACAACACCGTCACCGACCTGAACGTCGTCCGCAGCGCGGGCAAGGCCTTCGGCGAATTTCAGATGGACTTGGAGGACTTCGACCTTTCGGCTCTGGTGGAGACCATTCCGGGCTTCCACGATACCCGCAAGCGGTACGCCGACTTCCGCCGGAGCGTGGAAGAGGACAAAGCGGGTCGGGTATCTTCCGTCCGGGAGGAGATTGATTATCTGCTGTCCGTAGAGGACAAGGCCTGCTGCCTGACGGATCTGTACCGGGCAGGAAAGCTGCCTCTGCGGGTCACCCATAACGATACCAAGATCAATAACGTGCTGTTTTCTCCGGAAACCAAGGAAGCGATGATCGTTATCGATCTTGACACCGTTATGCCGGGGCTTATGGGTCATGATTTCGGCGATGCCATCCGCTTTGCGGCCAACCGGGTGGAGGAGGACTGCACAGACTACGACCAGGCACAGGTGAATCTGGATGTCTTCCGGGCTTTCGCGGAAGGGTTTTTGTCCATGACGGCGAAAACCATGACGGATACGGAGGTCAAGACCCTTGCCATGAGCTGCTTTGACCTGACGGCGGAGCTTGCTACCCGATTCCTGGCAGACTACCTGGACGGCGACCTGTATTTCAACATCCGCCGTCCGGATCACAACCTGGTTCGTGCCCGGTGCCAGATTGCCCTGGCCAAGGATATGCTGAAGCATATGGACGAAATGGAAGCCATCGTAGAGCAGTGCATCCGCAATTCCCAATAACCCCCTAAGAGGCACCCATCCGGGTGCCTCTTTGTGATTGCATCGCACGGAAATAGAAGCTGTCATTGCGAACCAGTCCGCAGACTGGTGTGGCAATCCGTCCCAAATCCTTCCCCTCCGGGGTGGTGCTCCGCGCAGCGAATCAAAATCTAACAATTGCCAGTGGCAATTGCTCCATAATGTAAGGGTGGCTCGCGCGTTCCCCGCAAGCGCGAGACGGATGAGGGCCTTGCCTCTCCCTATGGGAGAGGTGCACCGAAGGGGCGGAGAGGGCGTAGTTACCCTCTCAGTCACTTTGTGACAGCACCCCCAAAGCGGGAGCCGGGGGGACGAAGGAAACGGATTGCCACGCCAGTGTGAGCACTGGCTCGCAATGACAACGTATTCTTGGGCCTTTTTTGATAACCTGAAATTTGGAGCACCCATCCGGGTGCCTCTTTTTTGTTCCAATGAAACTATTGCTTGCCGTATGGGGCATAATGTGTTATAATAAACCGAACTATGCGGAAAATGGGTATTTCTTACAAGAATTTAGAAGGTGAACGGGAATGGACATGAATAAACCCCAGTTTTTGAGCCGGGCTGTCCTGGGCAAGGTGCTGCTGATTATGGCGGGAGACGTGGTAGCCACCATGCTGTCCTTCTTCTTAGGGTTGTGGTTCCGGTACGATTTCTCCTTCCAGGAAATCCGGGCGGAGCATTTGCAGGGGTTCCTCTCTGCCATCGGCCCATGGTGCGTCATCACCATTGTGGTTTTTTTGTGCTTCCGGCTCTATAGCAGTATCTGGGCCTTCGTCAGCACCTCAGAGGTGTTCCGGATTGCGGGAGCCTATCTGGTGCTGGCGGTTATCGGCACTCTGGTATTCCGGTTTGACGGCTTCCTGATGCCCCGAAGCAGCATGGTCATGGGATACCTTCTGAGCTTTGCCATGACGGTGCTCATTCGCTTCTCCTATCGGCTCTGGCGGACGGCGCAAAGGCAGCTGAGCCATATGGCCCATGCCAACGGCCTGAAAAACGTGATGCTCATCGGCGCGGGGGACGCAGGCCGGGCGCTGGCCATGGAGTTTTTAAGCAGCGATTATGTGAAGGATCACCTGTCCTGCGTCATCGACGACAACCCGGTAAAGCTGAATAAGCGGCTGTGCGGGGTGCCCATCGTGGGCAACCGCTACGATATCCCCGCCATGGCCAAGCAGTATAAGATCAGCAAAATCATCTTCGCCATTCCCAGCTGTCCGGCGAAAACGCGCAAGGAGATTTTGGATATCTGCACCACCACCGGCTGCGAGGTGCAGATGCTTCCGGGCATTTACCAGATGGTCAACGGGGAGGTCAGCGTCAGCAAGCTGCGCCAGGTGGATCCCCAGGACTTACTGGGCAGAGATCCCATCCAGGTGAATCTGGAGGAAATTTTCGGCTATATCCACGGAAAAACCGTGTTGGTCACCGGCGGCGGCGGAAGCATCGGCAGCGAGCTGTGCCGTCAGATTGCGGGAGCCGAGCCGGAAATGCTGATTATTTTCGACATTTACGAAAATAACGCCTATGACATCCAGCAGGAGCTTCGGCGCAACTTCCCGGAGCTGAATCTGGAAGTACTCATCGGCTCCGTGCGCAACACCAGCCGGGTGGATTGGGTGGTTGGGCATTACCGGCCTGACCTCATCTTCCACGCGGCGGCTCACAAGCATGTGCCGCTCATGGAGGACAGCCCCAACGAGGCCATCAAAAACAATGTCTTCGGCACCTATAAGGTGGCCTCCGCCGCGGCGAAATACGGTGTCCGCCGGTTCGTGCTGATTTCCACGGACAAGGCGGTGAACCCCACCAATATCATGGGTGCCTCCAAGCGGCTGTGTGAAATGGTGATCCAGATGATGGATCGCCGGTCGAAAACCGAGTTTGTGGCGGTGCGTTTCGGCAACGTCCTGGGCAGCAACGGCAGCGTGATTCCGCTTTTCAAAAAGCAGATTGCCGCCGGCGGCCCGGTGACGGTGACCCACCCGGATATTATCCGCTATTTTATGACCATTCCCGAGGCGGTGAGCCTGGTGCTCCAGGCCGGGTACTACGCCAAGGGCGGGGAGATTTTCATCCTCGACATGGGCGAGCCGGTGAAGATCGATACCATGGCACGGAACATGATCCGTCTCAGCGGCTACGAGCCGGACGTGGACATCAAAGTGGTCTACACCGGCCTGCGCCCCGGTGAAAAGCTCTATGAGGAGCTTCTCATGAAGGAAGAGGGACTTCAGGAGACGGCCAACCGGCTCATTCACATCGGCAAGCCCATTGAAATGGACGATGAGAAATTCGCCGCCCAGCTGGACTGCCTGAAGGCGGCCTGTCAGGCCGAGACGGAAAATATGAAGGATATTGTGGCGGAAATCGTGCCAACCTATCGGAAAAAGCTTGAAGTATAAGGGGAATGAGGATCACCATGTATCAGAAATACGCGAAGCGTTTGATTGACCTGCTGCTGTCTGCCTGCGCCATTGTGGTGCTGTCGCCGGTGTACCTTCTGATCTGTATCGCCATTGTGGCGGACGATCCGGGGCCGGTGTTCTTCCGGCAGAAGCGGGTAGGCATCCACAAGACCCACTTTCTGATTCTGAAATTTCGCACCATGAAGGTGAGCACCCCCAAGGACGTGCCCACCCATCTGCTGGAAAATCCGGAGCAGTATATCACCCGGGTGGGAAAATTCCTGCGGAAGACCTCCCTGGACGAACTTCCCCAGATTTTTCAGATTTTTACAGGTAAAATGGCCATTATCGGCCCCCGGCCTGCCCTGTGGAACCAGTTCGACCTGATCGCCGAGCGGGACAAGTACGGAGCCAACGATGTGCGCCCGGGGCTCACCGGCTGGGCGCAGATCAACGGACGGGACGAGCTGCCCATTGACGTAAAGGCTCGGTTTGACGGCGAGTATGTGCAGAACCTTAGCTTCGCCTTTGACTGCAAGTGCTTCTTTGGCACCATTCGCTCGGTGCTGAAATCCGAGGGCGTGGTGGAGGGCGGCACCGGCCAGTTGGAAAAGGAGAAGAAGGGCAAATGAAGCGGATTCTCATTACCGGCACCCAGGGCTATGTCGGAAGCGCCCTTGCCCAATATCTGCGCCGCTGGCCGGAGGAATACCAGGTTGATTTTCTCAGCCTCCGGGAGAAAGCTTGGCGGCAGACGGATTTCGGCGGTTACAATGCCATTGTCCACGCGGCGGCCATCGTCCACCAGCCCAAATCCAAGGACGACCCTTCCCAGGCGGAACTTTACGACCGGGTGAACCATCTGCTCACAGCGGAGCTTGCCCAAAAGGCGAAAAACGAAGGCGTGTGTCAGTTCCTCTTTCTCAGCTCGGAAAGCGTCTACGGCCTTCACGCCCCGGTGGGCAAGACCCTGACCATTACCGCCGATACCCCCTTGAACCCAACGGACAATTACGGCATCAGCAAGCTGCAAGCCGAGAAAGCCCTGACCGCCCTTCGGGACGATCATTTCCGGGTGGCCATTCTCCGCCCGCCCATGATCTACGGCAGGGACTGTAAGGGCAATTACCGAACCCTGGCCCGGCTGGCGGAAAAGCTGCCTGTTTTTCCGAATATTGCCAATCAGCGTTCCATGCTCTATATTGATAACCTTTGCGAATTTCTCCGGCTGCTCATCCAGGACAAGGCCGACGGGATCTTCTGTCCCCAGAACACCGAATATGTTTCCACCAGCCGCATGGTGCAGGAAATCGCAAAAGCCCACGGAAAGCATATCCGCTTGGTAGGCGGCTGCGCCTGGGCGCTGAATCTCCTGTCCCATGTGACCCCCCTGGCAGGGAAGGCCTTCGGCAGCCTGTGCTATGACAAGTCCCTCAGCGATTACCCCCAAAACTATAACATCGTGGGCTTTGAACAGTCCATTGCGGAAACGGAGGGCGGTGCGTGAAAAAGGATATTCTGTTTCTGTGCCAGTTTTTCTATCCGGAGTATATTTCCTCGGCGGTGCTGCCCTTCGATACCGCCAAGGCTCTGCATCAGGCGGGCTTTTCCGTGGAGGTGCTCTGCGGCTACCCCAGAGAGTACTCGGACAGGGAGAACGTCCCCCAGACGGAGACGGTGGAGGGAATTTTCATCCGGCGGCTGAAATATCTCCAGCTGGATCGTTCCGGCTTTCTGGGTCGGATTCTCAATTATTTTTCCTTCACCTTTATGGTGCTGCTGAATCTGCCCAGGCTTTCCGGCTATCGCAGTGTGGTGGTCTATTCCAATCCGCCGATTCTGCCCTGGATTGCCACCTGGGCCAAGGCACTTTTTGGCACCAAGCTGGTTTTCGTCAGCTATGATCTGTACCCGGAGGTGGCCACGGTCACCGGCACCCTGGGGGAAAAGAACCCCATCTGCCGCCTGATGAACCACGTCAACCGCTGCATCTGCAAGCGAGCCGACCGGATCGTGGCTCTGTCCCGGGAGATGAAGGATTACATCCGCACCCACCGGAATTTCCCGGCGGAAAACATCGCCGTAATTCCCAACTGGTACGAGGATAAGGGCGTGCTGAACCAAAACCGGGAGCAAAATCCCTTCCGGGACATCACCAAGGGCCGATTTACCGTGTCCTATTTCGGCAATATGGGCACCATGCAGGACATGCAGACCATTTTGTCCGCTGTCCGGGCTTTGAAGGATGACCCGAATGTGTTCTTCCTCTTCGCCGGTCACGGCAATAAGCTGGAAACCCTGCAACAGACCGTCCGGGAGGAGAACATCGAAAACATTGCGATTTATCCATTTCTCCATGGGGCGGATTTCGAAAATGCCCTTGCCATCAGCGACTGCGCTCTGGTGACCTTGGTTGCGGGCAGCACCGGCCTGTGCTGCCCTAGCAAAACCTACAGCTACATGATGCAGGGCATCCCCCTGCTTGCGGTCATGGACGAAGGCGACATCGTCTCGGACATTGAGGCCGGTGCCGGCTGTTGGGTGCGAAACGGAGAAGGGGAGCGGCTGGCGGAAAAAATCCGGATGCTGAAAGACAGCCCGGAAACCGTTCAAACCATGCGCCGGGTCTGCCGCAGCCTCTACGAGAAAAAATACACCAAAGAAATTTGCACTTCCCAGTATGTCAGCCTTTTCCGGGCGCTTCTGGGGCAGGAAGGAGAGTCAAGTACATGAGTATCTTTGCGGGCAAGACCCTGATGATTACCGGCGGCACCGGTTCCTTCGGCAACGCGGTGCTGAATCGGTTCCTGGATACGGACATCGGCGAAATCCGGATTTTCTCCCGGGACGAGAAGAAGCAGGATGACATGCGCCATGAGTTCCAGGCGAAAATGCCCGAGGCCTCGGCGAAAATCAAGTTCTTCATCGGCGACGTCCGGGATTTGCAGTCCGTAAAAAACGCCATCCACGGGGTGGACTACATTTTCCATGCGGCGGCTTTGAAGCAGGTGCCTTCCTGCGAGTTTTTCCCCATGGAGGCGGTGAAGACCAACGTCATCGGCACGGATAACGTGCTCACCGCCGCCATTGACGAGGGGGTCAAGACGGTGATCTGCCTGTCTACCGACAAGGCGGCCTACCCGGTGAACGCCATGGGCACCTCCAAGGCCATGATGGAGAAGGTCATCGTAGCCAAGTCCCGGACGGTTGATCCGGAGGACACCAAAATCTGCTGCACCCGCTACGGCAACGTTATGTGCTCCCGGGGAAGCGTCATCCCTCTGTGGATTGACCAGATCAAATCCGGAAGCCCCATTACCATCACCGAGCCGAACATGACCCGGTTCATCATGTCCCTGGAGGAGGCCGTTGACCTGGTGCTCTTCGCGTTTGAGAACGGCACCAGCGGGGATATCCTGGTACAGAAGGCTCCCGCCTGCACCATCCGGGTGCTGGCCCAGGCGGTGACGGAGCTGTTCCATCCCGGCCACGAAATCAAGGTCATCGGCATCCGCCACGGCGAAAAAATGTACGAGACTTTGCTGACCAACGAGGAGTGCGCCCACGCCATCGATCTGGGGAATTTCTACCGGGTGCCATCTGACAAGCGGGACTTGAATTATGACAAATATTTCCGGGTGGGCGATGCCCAGCGGAACGTGCTCACCGAGTTCAATTCCAACAATACCCAGCTGCTGGATGTGGAGCAGGTGAAGGAAAAGCTTCTGTCCCTTGCCTATATCCGGGAAGAACTGGCTGCCATTCGGGAAAAGGCCTGAGCGAGGTGCTTGCATGAATATCCTGATTACCGGTGCCGCCGGATTTGTGGGAAAAAACCTGGCCGCAGCCCTTCACTGCCTGCAAAACGGCACGGACAGAACCCGGCCCAATCTTTCCGTTGGTGAGCTTTACCTCTACGACAAGGATTCTCCGGCAGAGCTTCTGGAAGAGGGCTGCCAAAATGCGGACTTCGTCTTCAATCTCGCCGGGGTGAACCGGCCTCAGGACTCCCGGGAGTTCATGGAAGGAAACTTCGGCTTCGCTTCCACCTTGCTGGACACCCTGAAAAAATACCATAATACCTGCCCGGTGATGCTGTCCTCCTCCATTCAGGCCACCCTCATCGGCCGCTATGCCGATGGAGACTACGGCAAGTCCAAGAAGGCAGGGGAGGACTTGTTCTTCCGCTATGCCCAGGAGACCGGAGCTCCGGTTCTGGTGTACCGGTTTCCCAATCTTTTCGGCAAGTGGTGCCGCCCCAACTACAACAGTGTGGTGGCAACCTTCTGCTATAACTACGCGCATGACCTGCCCATTCAGGTCAATGACCCCACCGTCCGGCTGGAAATGCTGTATATTGACGACCTGGTGACGGAAATGCTGGACGCTCTGGAAGGGAAAGCGCACGCCTGCGAATTTGAGGGGCTGACCCCGGTGTTCCGGGAAAACGGAGCCTTTTACGCGGCTCCCGTGACTCACAGCGTCACCCTGGGAGAAATTGTTGCCCTTCTCGATGCGTTCCGAGCCCAGCCCCAGACTCTGAAAATGCCGGAAATTCCGGCAGGCAGCTTTGCCAAGAAGCTTTATTCCACTTATCTGTCCTATCTGCCCGCCGAAAAGGCAATTTTTACCCCGAAAACCAACGTGGATGTCCGGGGCAGCTTCACGGAGCTGCTGAAAACCGAAAACTGCGGCCAGTTCAGCGTGAATATTTCAAAGCCCGGCATTACCAAGGGACAGCACTGGCACAACACCAAATGGGAATTTTTCATTGTGGTCTCCGGCCACGGCCTCATTCAGCAGCGGAAAATCGGCACGGAGGAAATCCTGAATTTTGAGGTTTCCGGGGCAGAAATCCAGGCGGTGCATATGCTTCCGGGCTACACCCACAACATTATCAACCTGTCCGAAAGGGAAGATCTTGTGACCCTCATGTGGGCAAACGAGTGCTTTGACCCGGAAAAACCGGATACCTTCTTTGAGCCGGTATAAAGGAGAAATTATGGCGGATTATTCGAACATTTCCTTCCGGAATAACGGAAAGCTGAAGCTTTTGATTATTGTCGGCACCCGGCCGGAGATTATCCGGCTGTCGGCGGTGATCAACAAAACCCGGCGCTATTTTGACGTGATTCTGGCCCACACGGGGCAGAACTACGACTATAACCTGAACGGCGTGTTCTTCCACGACCTGGAGCTTGCCGATCCGGAGGTGTACCTGAACGCCGTGGGAGCCGACCTGGGGGAAACCATGGGCAACATCATCGCCGAGTCCTACAAGCTGATGGTGCGCATTCAACCCGATGCGGTGCTGGTGCTGGGCGATACCAACTCCTGCCTGTCCGTCATCGGCGCCAAGCGGCTGCACATCCCCATTTTCCACATGGAGGCAGGCAACCGCTGCAAGGATGAGTGCCTGCCCGAGGAAACCAACCGGCGGATTGTGGACATCATTTCCGATGTGAACATGGCCTATTCCGAGCACGCCCGCCGGTATCTGGCGGATACGGGTCTGCCCAAGGAGAGAACCTATGTCACCGGCTCTCCCATGGCCGAGGTGCTCCACCAGAATTTATCCAAAATTGAAGCTTCCGACATTCACGCCCGTTTGGGTCTCCAGAAGGGCAAGTACATTCTGCTCTCCGCCCACCGTGAGGAAAATATCGATACGGAGAAAAACTTCCTGTCTCTTTTCAACGCCATCAACGCCATGGCGGTAAAGTACGATATGCCCATTCTCTATTCCTGCCACCCCCGGTCGAAAAAGCGACTGGAGCTGAGCGGCTTTGCCCTAGATAAGCGGGTGATTGCCCATGAACCTCTGGGCTTCCATGACTACAACTGCCTGCAAATGAACGCCTTCTGCGTGGTGTCCGATTCCGGCACTCTGCCGGAGGAATCCAGCTTCTTTACATCCACAGGCCATCCCTTCCCGGCGGTGTGCATCCGCACCTCCACCGAGCGGCCGGAGGCTCTGGATAAGGGCTGCTTTATTCTGTCCGGGATTGACGAAAAGGGTCTTCTTCAGGCGGTGGATGTGGCCGTGGAAATGAACCGGAATGGCGATCTGGGCATTCCCGTCCCCGACTACCGGGACGAAAACGTGTCCGACAAGGTGGTCAAAATCATCCAGTCCTACACCGGTGTGGTGGATAAGATGGTCTGGCGGAAGTTTTGAAGCAAGGAGGCGAGGACGTGAGGTATTTATTCATCAACGTGACCGCGGGCTACGGCAGCACCGGGCGAATCGCGGCAGATCAGTGCCGGGCGCTGACCGCCCAGGGGCACACCTGCGTGCTCGCCTACGGAAGAAAGAAAGCCAACTGTGACGATGTGACCACGGTGCGCATCGGCTCTGACTTTGACAACCGGCTCCATGGCCTGGAAAGCCGGCTTCTGGACAATGCGGGATTTTGCTCCCGGCAGGCAACGAAGAAATTCCTTCGCTGGGTGGGGGAATACGACCCGGACGTGATCTGGCTTCATAATCTGCACGGCTACTATCTGCATGTGGGGGAGCTGTTTTCCTACCTGCGCACCTGCGGGAAGGAAATCCGCTGGACGCTTCACGACTGCTGGGCCTTCACCGGCCACTGCGCCTATTTTGACTATGTGGGCTGTCAGAAGTGGAAAACCGGCTGCCATCACTGCCCTCAGAAGGGTACCTATCCCGCAAGCTTCCTGGCAGACAGCAGCCGGAAAAACTATTTTCGCAAGCGCACCCTCTTTACCGGCATCCCCAACCTGACCCTGACCGTGCCCTCCCATTGGCTGGAAGGCCGGGTGAAGGAGAGCTTTCTGAAGGATTATCCGGTGGAGGTTATCTATAATCAGGTGGACAAATCGGTTTTTAAGCCAACCCCCGGGGATTTCCGGGAGAAATACCACCTGGAAAATACGAAAATTATCCTGGGCGTTGCCAGCGTCTGGGAGACCCGGAAGGGACTGAAGGACTTCCTGGCTCTGTCCAAGCTGCTGAGCGGAGATTACAGAATCGTCCTCATCGGTCTGAATGACCGCCAGCTGGCCGCCCTTCCAAAAGAAATTCTGGGTCTTCCCAGAACGGACAATGTACGACAACTGGTGCAGGCCTACACCGCCGCGGACGTGTTCGTCTGTCCCAGCACCGAGGAAACCTTCGGCATGACGGTGCTGGAGGCCTGCTGCTGCGGCACGAAAACGGTGGTCTATCAGGACACTGCCTGCGAGGAGGTTGCGAAAGCCTACGGCGGCATTGCCGTACCCCGGGGGGCGGAACATCTGCGGGACGCCATACTGGAACTGACAGGAGGGAACGCTTTATGAAACAATATCCCTTTCCCCAAAGCCGATTCTGGTCTGCCGCCTTTGGGCTGGTGCTGTTTGCCCTGCTGCTTCTGACCCGGGACACCCTGATTTCCTCCCTGCGGCTGGGATTCTATCCGTCTCAGTTTGCTATGCTGGCGGTGATGGTGCTGACGGGGCTTGTCTTTCTGACCGTGAACCGGCATCATCTGCGGGAGATTTTCACGGACAGACGGATGGTGCTCATGGCAATCCCTCTGGGCCTGTATCTGCTCATCATGCTTTTCAAGCGGGACTGGCAGATGATGTACCTGAGCATTGCGGTGTGCCCGGTGTTTGCGGTGTTCCTGACCTATTTCACGGACAGCCGCCGGGTGGCGAAAACCTACCTGGTGATCATCACGGTGCTGTCTGCCTATTCGCTGCTGGCCACCTACGGCCTGCGGCACCTGGTCTGGGGAGACGTGTTCAAGCCGAAGATCTGGATCAATCCGGCGGGTATGTGGTTCTATGACTTCGGTCTGTGCTTTACGGGCACGGAGCCTTACTGGCACCGGAATTTCGGACTGTTCCGGGAGCCGGGGGTCTACCAGTATTTCCTGATTCTTGGGCTGTACCTGAACCATTATACGGCCTCCTGGGACAAGCCCTGGAAAACCTGGGTCATCAGCGCCGTTCTGACGCTCACTATGGTGAGCACCTTCTCTGTACCCGGCGTGATCGAGCTGGTGGTGTTTGCCGCCTTCCTGTTCTTTGACAAGGGCTACCACCGGACGAAGCAGGGAAGAAGGACGCTTTTGGTGCTGCTGGCAGGCCTTGCCGGGGTGGTGCTGGTTGTCCTGTACCTGCTGAAAACCAAGCGGATTCTCTACGGAAACAGTATCCTCTTTGAGTTCGGGGACATCGTTACCCGGCTGACCACGGATTCTGAATCTTTGGTGGACCGGATCAACGCCTATTTTACGGATCTGCGCTTTTTCGCTCAGCACCCCCTGCTGGGTGCGAATTTCCACCCGGTGCTCCACGGCACCAATCACAATACCACCTCCACTCTGGTGCTGTTCGCGGCCACGGGTATTTTTGGCGGCGGGCTGAGCGTGGTGGTGTGGGTGAAAATGCTCTGGGACAAAAAACGCAGCCTTTTCGGAAATCTGATTCTGCTGGGGATTCTGTTCTTGTCCTTCAACACCCAGAATCTGGCGGCGAATCTGTTTTTCTGGCTGTTTCCCTGCATGGCTTTTGCCCAGCAGGCAGGACTTACAAAGGAGGAAGGCTGAATGGATCAAAAAACGCTGCGCCGGATTCAGCTGACCCAGCTGGAGATCGGCAAAGAAATCAAGCGAGTTTGTGAGGAAAATGACATTTCCTACTTTCTGGCTCACGGCACCTTCCTGGGGGCCGTGCGCCATCAGGGCTTCATTCCCTGGGATGACGACATGGACATGGGGATGCTTCGGCCGGATTATGAGAAATTCTGCCGGATTGCCCCGGAAAAGCTGAAGCCGGAGTTCTTCTTCCAGAACTGGTACTCCGAACCCAACTACGGTCTGCCCTTCGGCAAGGTCATGAAGCGGGGCACCGTCTATTTGGAGGGCAAAAAAACCCGGCGACTCAAGGAAAACGGCTTTTATGTGGACATTTTTCCCTTTGACAACGCCCCGGAAACGGAAGCGGAGCGGCAAAAGCTGGAACGCCGCCTTCGCTCCATTTACCGGACGAAGCTGATGAAATCCGGCTACCGGCCCTGGGTGGAGGACGGACACTTTCTCTGGAAAAAGCGGGTCGGGTATCTTTACTATCAGCTCAAATCCCTCTTTGTGAGCCAGCATGACCTTGCCAAGGGCTATGACGCCCTGGCGGTATCCTACCCGGAATCCCAGACGGTTCAGCAGCAGTACCCGGGAAGCGCCACCAAGTACTTCCGCCGGGAGTGGCTGGAAAATCTGGCACCCTACACCTTCGAGGGGGAGACCTTCCCGGGCCCCGGGGACTATGACGGGTATCTGCGCTCCATGTATGGGGAGTATATGGTTCTGCCCCCGGAGGGAAGCCGGGAAAACCGCCACCAGATTGTGAAAATCGATTTCGGCGAATGACGGAGGAAGCCATGAAACGGATTCTGTTTTTGACCACCTATGCCTCGCCCTACCGGGTTCGGTTTTTTGACGAGTTGGGAAAAACCGCCCAGGTGACGGTGCTCTATTCCCGTCCCTGCGCCGACGTGTCTCACCGGGATGCCAAGTGGTTTGAGCCGGGGCAGGGGGGCTTCCGCTCCGTCCAGCTGAAAACCACCTGTACCCTGAAGGACAAGCAGCTTTGCTTTGAGGTCTGCAAATGGCTGAAAAAAGGGGAGTACGACGCCATTTTCGTCGGCGGCTATTCCTCTCCCACAGCCATTCTCGCCATGCTCTGTATGCGTCTGCGCGGCATCCCCTTCACCATGGAGGTGGACGGCGGCCTGATCCGTCCGGACGGCAGACTGAAATTTGCCTGTAAGCGGTTTCTGGTTCGTCTTGCCAACTGCTGGCTCAGCACCGGCAAGGAGACCACCAAATATCTGGTGCACTACGGGGCAAAGCCCGAAAGTATCCGGGAGTATCCCTTTTCTTCCTTCTATCAGGCGGACATTCTCCCGGAGGTGGTTCCCCAGGAAGAGAAACGGAGAATCCGGGAAGCTCTGGGCATTCCGGAAGAAAAAATGCTCCTGGCCATCGGCCAGTTTATCCCCCGGAAAGGCTTCGACGTGCTTCTGAAGGCCGCCGCCCGGCTGGATAGGGACGTGGGCATTTACTTAGTGGGCGGTGAGGCCACGCCGGAATATGTGGCTTTGCGGGAGAAATTGGGCCTTGCCAACGTCCACTTTGTGGGCTTCAAGCCCAAGACGGAGCTGGCGGAATATTACAAGGCGGCGGATGCCTTTGTCCTTCCTACCCGGGAGGATATCTGGGGTCTGGTTATCAATGAGGCCATGGCCTATGGTCTGCCGGTGGTCACCACCGACCGGTGCGTGGCCGGATTGGAGCTGGTGGAAAACGGGGTCAACGGCTGCATCGTTCCCGTTGGGGATGAAAACGCCCTGGCCGACCGGCTTCGGTGCCTTCTTTCCTCGGATATGTCTGCTATGGGTTGTATCTCCCTGAAAAAAATCCGGAATTACACCCTTGAGAATATGGCGAAAGCCCATATGGACTACCTACAGGAGTGGGAAAAATGATTCGCTTCAGTATTATTACAGTGTGCCTGAACGCCGGGGAAGACCTGATCGCCACGGTGACGGACACCCTGTGCCAGACCTACGAGAATTTTGAGATTATCGTCAAGGACGGCTTTTCCACCGACGGCTCGGTAGAAAAGCTTCCTGCCGATGACCGGATTCGTCTGGTGCGAAAGAAGGATACGGGCATTTACGATGCCATGAACCAGGCGGTTCAGGAAGCCACCGGCGACTACCTGATTTTTATGAACGCCGGAGACTGGTTCTATGACAACCGGGTGCTTGCGGACATTGCTTCCGTCATTGAGAGCACCCGGGCACCGTTGTACTATGGCAGATGCTTTGACCGTCAGACCGGGCAGGTGCGAGCTTATCCCAGCCGCTTTACCCGAATGAGCTGTTACCGTACCATGATTTGCCATCAGGCAACCGTTTACCGGGCGGATATCTTTGCTGAACATCCCTATGACCTGAGCTACAGGATTCTTGCCGACCGGGAGCTGCTCTGGTATCTGGTCTGCGGCAAGGGCATAAGCCCTGTGTACATCGACCGGGTCATTGCCAATTATCAGGGTGCGGGGGAAAGTGCCAGCGAGAAGCACAAAGCCCGGAACCAGGCAGATCAGAAGCGTTTGATGGATACCTATATGCCCAAATGGGAACAGCGGAAATACGCCCTTCTGATGGCGCTGACCTTTCAAAAGGCACGGGTGAAGCTGTCCCAGAGCCCCAAGTATAGCGGTGCCTATTATCGGACGATCCGCCGACTATATACCTGGAAAGAGACCCTTTCCGGGAAGAAAAATCGGAAAAAGGAGAACAATCCATGAAGCTGCTCTGGCTGTGCAACAATGCCCCCGGTCTCATCCGGACGGCCCTCACCGGCAAGGAAGCGGGAGAGGTTAACTGGGTGGATCATGTGCTGTCCGATCTGCGCCATCAGGATGTGACCATGCGGATTTTGTACCGGGGCGGCGGAGAGCCGGGGCAGCTGGACGCATTTTGCAGCTACGCTCCCGTGCCGGAGACCCCGGCTCATCTCTACCGGCCGGAGCTGGCGCAGGCTTTTCAAAAGGAACTGGAAGCCTATCAGCCGGATGTGATTCACATCTGGGGTGTGGAGTATCACCATGCTCTGGCTATGGTGAACGCTGCCAAGGCGGTGGGAATGCTGGACAGGACGGTTGCCAGCATTCAGGGCCTTTGCTGCCGGATTGCCCCGCACTTTACCGACGGCCTGCCAAAGTCCGCTCTGCATCCACAGACCTTCCGGGATTTTCTGCGGCGGGACAGCATTGCCAATCAGCAGCGTGTCCATGCCCGGCGTGGGGAGCTGGAAATTCAGGCTTTGCAAACCTTGCGCCATGTGATTGGCCGCACGGACTGGGATCGGGAAACCGTCCTGGAAATCAACCCGAAGCTAACCTACCATTTTTGCAACGAGACCCTGCGAAAGCCCTTCTACGAAGGTCAGTGGTCTTATGAAGCCTGCGAAAAGCACAGTATTTTCGCCTCCAGCTGCGTCTATCCCATCAAGGGCTTTCATCTTCTGCTGGAGGCCATGCCGGAGGTTTTGCGGCAGTACCCGGATGCCCGGATCAACGTCTGCGGCCGCGCCTTTTTGCAATCGGGTCTGCGGCAGAACGGTTATGAAAAATACCTGGCGGGCCTTACGAAAAAGTACGGCCTGACGGATAAAATCACCTGTTTAGGCTCTCTTTCTGCCGGACAGATGAAGGAAAGCTATCTGAAGGCCAACGTCTTTGTTCTGCCCTCCACCATGGAAAATTCCCCCAATTCCCTGGGAGAGGCCATGCTCCTGGGAACGCCCAGCGTGGCGGCGGATGTGGGGGGCGTGGCCAGCATCTTAGCCCCGGAGGAGGGAATTCTCTGCCCGCCTGTTTCCCCGGAAGCCATCGCTCAGGGAATCTGCCGGGTGTTCGCCCTGGAAGATCAGGCCGCGGCCATGGGGGAAAGAGCGCGTGCCCATGCCCGGATAACCCACGACCCAAAAACCAATCTGGATACCCTGCTTGCCATCTACCGGCAGCTGTCCGAAGGAGCCTGATATGAATCCTCTCATCAGCGTAATCGTGCCCGTTTACCGGGTGGAGGCTTTCCTGCCCCGGTGCCTGAACTCCATTCTCAGCCAGACTTACCGGAATCTGGAAATCCTTCTGGTGGATGACGGTTCTCCGGACAATTGCGGAAAAATCTGCGATGAATATGCGGAAAAAGACCATAGGTTTCGGGTGATTCACAAGGAAAATGGCGGTCTCAGCTCTGCCAGAAACGCCGGTCTGGACGCTGCCACCGGGGAGTTTATCGGCTTTGTGGACAGCGACGACTGGATTGCCCCACAGATGTACGAAACCCTCCTGTCCGCTCTCATAAAGTGGGATGCCCAGCTTGCCTGCTGCGGCCGCTATGATGTCCGGGAGAAAACCGGCGAGCGGAAAATCGGCCTGTGCCCCAAAAGCGACGAGTGCCTTTCCGGCGTGGCCTTCGCGGGCAGAATTTTCCGCTACGATGGCTGTGATTCCAGTGCCTGCGACAAGCTGTACCGCCGGGAGCTGCTGGCGGGAATGCGTTATCCGGAAGGCCGGGTCTGCGAGGATATGCCGGTGACCTACCGCCTTGCCCTGAAGTCTCAGCGGGTGGCTCTGTGCCCGGAGCCGCTGTACTACTATTTCCACCGGCAGGGGAGCATTACCCAAACGGTGGAAATCACGGATAAAACCTTCCACTATTCCCAGAATACAGCGGAAATCTACCCTTATATTCGGAAAAATTATCCGGAAATCGCCAAATCCGCCCGTTTCCTCCGGGTGCACTCGCTTGCCCATATTCTGCTGCTTTTGTCCCAGTCGGACAGGCAAACGCGGAAAAGGTATGAGGCGCAGTACCGGGATGCCCGCCGGGCTCTGGCCGAGCACACCGGCTTTTTCCTGACTGCCCCGGGCTTTTCCTTCCAGGAGCGGGTGACGGACTTGCTTCTGGTGCTGGGTCTGTACCGGCTTTTGCGTCCGCTGCTTCACCGGGTCAAATAGGAACTCACCATGAAAAAACGAAATCGCGTTGCCTTTTTTAATATTTTCAGCACTGTTTTGCTCAACGGCATTTCCATCATCACCGGCCCCTTGTTCTCCCGGCTTCTTGGAGACAGCGGCTACGGTGCTCTGAAAATCTACAACATCTGGGTCAGCATTTTGACGGTGGTGTTCACCCTGCAAACCCAGGCCACCCTGGTTAACGCCCGGGTGGAGTTTCCCGAGGAAGATCAGAAACGCTACCAGTCCGCGGCCATGGGTCTTTCGGTGCTGACCTTTTCGGTCTGCGCCGGGTTTGTGCTGATTTTCCTTTCTCCCATTGCCGGAGTGCTTCGGTTGGATCGGGCTCTGATATGCCTGATGCTTATTCAGGCCTTCGGTACCTTCTGCGTCAATTTCCTGCACATCAAAAACGTGTACGAATATCGGGCAGGCTGGAATATGCTGCTGTCGCTGACGGTTTCTCTGATTCCGCTGGTGCTGGCGGTGGTGCTGGTGCTTCGGCTGCCTATGAACATCCGCTACTACGGCCGGGTGGTGGCAAACGCAGCATCCTATGGGCTCCTGGGCATTCCCATCTGCACCTGGATCCTTCTTCGGGGCAAGACCTTTTACCGGAAGGATTATTGGAAATTCTGTGTCTATCTGGCAATCCCGGCGGTTTTTCACAATCTGACAGATCTGATTCTGGGACAGAGCGACCAGCTGATGCTTCAGCACATGCTGGATTTGGCTACGGTGGGTCACTACAGCAGCGCCCTGACCCTGAGCAACTTCCTGTTCGTCCTGTTTACCGCCCTGAATAACACCTGGTGTCCCTTCTTTTTCGACGAATTCAAGCGGGGACAGCGGGAGGCCGTGCTGGGCAAGACCCGGAACTTCCTGGAGGTTTTTACGGTGCTCTCCTGCGGGTTTATCCTGCTGGCGCCGGAAGTCTACCATGTGTATGTGCCTCAGCCTTATTGGCGGGCGACCAAGCTGATTCCGCTGTTTGTGGCCGGGTATTACCTGAATTTTCTGTGCACTTTCCCGGTGAATTTCGAGTATTACTACAAGAAGCCCAAGGTGACGGCGGGGGTCACCATCGCCTCGTCTCTGGTGAATGTGGTGCTCAATTACCTGTTCATCCTGAAAATCGGCATGGCCGGGGCGGCAGTGGCTACGCTGATTTCCCATGGGGTTCAGCTGGTGCTTCACTATGGCTACTGTCGGCGGCTTCTGGGAAAGAAGGACTACCCTTTCCCGGTGAAACTCTGGATTGCCTATGCGGCGGTGTTCTGCGCGGTGACGGCTCTGGTGTTCCTGACCCCGAACCTGTGGCTTCTGCGCTGGGCGCTCGGTGCTGTCATCGGCATCTTCGAGCTTTTGCGTATCCGCAAGCGCAGGGTTTTGATTTGAATGATTGGGTGCCTGAGCATTTCCGCTCAGGCACTTTTTCTCAGGGTTGCATTTCCCTCAAAAAAGGTGTACAATAAAACCGAGATTGTGACCATTTTCCCAGTTGGGAAAAGCGGGAGGAAACAGACGGGAGGGAAGCCGGATGAAAAAGGTGCTGTTTGTGGCTACGGTGGTGAAAACCCACATTATGCAGTTCCACCTGCCATACCTGAAAATGTTCCAGCAGGCGGGCTGGGAAACGGCGGTGGCCTCCCGAAATGACTACGAAAACCCGGCAGACTGCGTCATTCCTTACTGCGACCACTTTTACGACATCCCCTTCGAGCGGATGCCCTGGAAGCCCAAAAATATCACGGCCTATGGGATGCTGAAACAAATCATCGATTCCGAGCACTATGACATCATCCACTGCCATACTCCCGTGGGGGCGCTCATTGCCCGGCTGGCCGCCCGGGATGCCAGAAAGCGGGGCACCCGTGTGATTTACACTGCCCACGGATTCCACTTTTTCACCGGGGCACCCTTGCAGAATTGGATTCTCTTTTATCCGCCGGAGCGGCTTCTGGCTCCGGTGACGGACGTGCTCATTACCATCAACAAAGAAGACTACGCCCGGGCAAAAAAGCATCTTCCTGCCAAGCGCATCGAATATGTCCCTGGGGTGGGGATTCCCACGAAGAAATTCCGGGAGCTTTCCCTGGACGTTTCCGCCAAGCGGAAGGAACTGGGCTTTTCTGACGAGGATTTTCTGATGCTTACCGTGGCGGAAATGACCGCCAATAAAAACCACATTACGGTTCTGCGTGCGCTGGCTGCCTTGAAAGACAAACCGGAATTTGCCAAAATCCACTACCTGATCGTGGGCCGGGGAGAAATGTGGTCATCCCTGGAGGAAAGCGCCAGGGAACTGGGGATTTCCGATCATGTCCATTTCCTGGGCTATCGGACGGACGCGCCGGAGCTGTACCGCAGCTGTGATCTCTTCGCCTTTATGTCCTTCCGGGAGGGACTGTCCGTAGCCCTGATGGAGGCCATGGGCAGCGCAATGGCCATTGTCTGCACCAGAATCCGGGGCAATACGGATCTCATCGAGGACGGCGTTTCCGGCCTGTTCTGCGAGAACAACCCGGAGGCACTGAGCCAGGCGCTTTTGCGCCTGTATGCCGAGCCGGAGTACCGAAAGCGCCTGGGCAAGGCGGCTCAGGCACGGGCGGAGCTTTTTGACGAGGAAACCGTCCACAAGCAGATGAAGAAAATTTACTTTGGGGAGGGGGAACGCTGACATGCCGGGAACGCTGATCGTATCTTTGGATTTTGAGCTGTTCTGGGGTATGCTGGACGTGTGCCCTCTGGAAGAATACCAGTCCCATGTGTTGGGCGGCCGGAAGGCCATCCCTCAGCTTCTGACGCTTTTTCAGAAGTACGGCATTCACGCCACCTGGGCTGCCGTGGGCTTCCTGTTTGCGGATAACAAATCGGAACTTGAAATCTTTTGCCCCGCCGAAAAGCCCACCTATAAAAATGCGAAAATTGCCCCCTATGAATACCTTGCCGGGGTAGGGGAGAACGAGATGGATGCTCCCTGCTTTTTTGCCCCGTCTTTGCTGAAGATGATCGCCCAGACTCCGGGTCAGGAGGTAGGAAGCCACACCTTCAGTCACTATTACTGCCGGGAACCGGGACAGACCCCAGCTCAGTTCGCCCAGGACATGGCGGCGGCGAAGGCCATCGCCAAAGCCAAGGGCTACGACCTGACTTCCGTGATTCTGCCCCGGAACCAATGTGAGCCGGAATATACGGAAATTCTCTGTCAGGCGGGCTTCACCGCCTACCGGGACGAGGAAAACGACTGGATTCATGAGAAAATTCGTTTTCGCCCCCTCCTTCGGGCACTGCGCCTGCTGGACGTGTATCTGCCTCTGACCGGTCAGGGGGGCTATACCCCCAAAAACGAGGGGGGTATCTGGAATCTGACCGGCTCCCGGATGTACAAGCCCATTCTGCATCCGCTGGCCTTTTTGGAGGGGCTAAAGCTTCACAGAATCAAACGCCAGATGCTTCACGCGGCAAAGAACGGCCTGACCTTCCACCTGTGGTGGCATCCCCACAACATCGGCGTGGATACGCAGGCCCATCTGAAGCAGCTGGAGGAAATCTTTGAATATTACACCCAGCTGCAAAAAGCCTACGGAATGCGCAGCCTTAACATGGGCGAGGCCGCCCGGGTGCTGGAAAAAGAGGGACATTTATGAAAGTGATGCACGTTCTGAACTCCCGGATCTATTCCGGCGCGGAGAAGGTGGTCTGCCAGATCATCCATGCCTTTCAGGGCGAAGTGGAGATGGTCTATTGCAGCCCGGAAAGCGATATCGTCCGGAAAATGGTGGAAGGGCAGGGGGTCACCTACCTTCCTATGAAAACCATGAGCGTTTCTGAGCTGCGCCGGGTCATCCGGGAGCAGAAGCCCGACCTCATCCACGCCCACGACATGCGAGCCGGTTTCTTCTCCGCCCTGTGCTGCGGGAAAATCCCCCTGGTTTCCCACATTCACAACAACGCCTACGATGCCCGGGGACTGTCCCCGAAAACCGTCGGCTATCTGCTGGCGGGTTTCCGGGCAAAACATATATTCTGGGTGTCCCAAAGCTCCTTTGACGGCTACGCCTTTCACAAGCTGTTTGCCAGGAAGAGCAGTGTCCTGTATAATGTGATTGACACCGATGAAATCTACACCAAGCTTTCTCAGGATTCCAATACCTATGACTACGACCTGATTTATGTGGGTCGGCTGACCTATCAGAAGAACCCCCAGCGGCTTCTGCGGCTGTGCGCCCGATTGAAGGAAAGCAAGCCAGACCTGAAGGTGGCCATCGTGGGTACCGGCGAGCTGGAAGTAGAGTTGAAAGCCCTGAGTCAGAAACTGAACCTGGAAGACACGGTGCATTTCCTGGGCTTCCAGCCGAACCCCATTAAAATGGTTGCCTGTAGCAAGGCCATGATCCTCACCTCCCGTTGGGAGGGAACCCCCATGTGCGCCCTGGAAGCCATGGCTTTGGGCACTCCGGTGGTCAGCACCCCCTCGGACGGCATGAAGGATCTGCTCACCGACGGCGTCAGCGGCTACCTGACGGAAAGCGACGAGCAGATGGCGGCAGACTTGCTGAAAATCTTCACCCAGCCGGAGCACCGGAAGCTTTTGGCGGAAAACGCCCGGAAAAAATTCGATTCTCTCAACGACGGAGAAGCCTACAAGCGAGCGATCTGGACTGCTTACCAATAAGGAGAGCCTATGAAAATCATGCAGGTGATTCCCTATTTCTGCTTCGGCGGGGCGGAAACCATGTGCGAAAATCTCACCTACGCCCTGAAAAATATGGGACATCAGGTGGTGGTGGTAAGCCTTTACGGCGAGCGTACTCCCATTTCCCGGCGGATGGAAGAGGCCGGGGTGAAGATTCACTACCTGGATAAAAAGCTGGGGCTGGATGTATCCATGATTGGTAAGCTCAAAAAGCTTATGACGCAGGAAAAACCGGACGTGGTGCACACCCACCTGGATGTGATCAAATACGCCGCGGCGGCGGCAAAGCTGGCAGGCGTACCACGGTGTGTCCATACCGTCCACAATGTGGCGGATAAGGAGGCCGAAGGCCGGGCTCAGAAGCTTATCAACGGCTTCTATTTCTCCCATGGCTGGTCTGTCCCTGTGGCTCTCAGCCCGGAGGTGCAAAAGAGCATCGCCGCCTTTTACGGTCTGCCCTTGGAGAAAATTCCCACTATTTACAACGGCATCGATTTGTCCCGGTGCCTGGAAAAGCAGAATTATGCCCTGCAAAATCCGGCAATTTTAACCCATATCGGCCGGTTTAACGAACAGAAAAATCACAAAGGCCTTCTTCACGCCTTTGCCTTGATTCATAAAAAGCACCTCAACACCCGGCTGAACCTGCTGGGGGACGGAGAGCTTCTGGAGCAGACCCGAGCCCTTGCAAAAACCCTAGGCCTTTCCGATAGCGTAGACTTCCTGGGAAGCCAGAGCAATGTCTACCCCTATCTGCAAAAATCCGACCTGTTCCTGCTGCCCTCCCGATACGAGGGAATGCCCATGACGCTGATCGAGGCCATGGGCACCGGCCTTCCCATCGTGGCAAGTAAAGTCGGCGGCGTGCCGGATATGCTGGCAGACGGTAAAAGTGCCATCCTGACGGACTGTAACCCGGAAAAAGTTGCCCAGGCAGTCTGCCGGATTCTGGAAGACGAAGCCCTGCGAAAGACCCTGGGTCGGGCTGCCAAGGCAGGCAGTGAAACATTCTCCGCCGCCCACATGGCGGAAAGCTATGTCCGGGTTTACCGGGCAGAAGGAGCGTAGCATGGAGCGGATTTCCGTAGTTGTCCCGGCTTACAATTTAGCCCCCTACCTAGGTAAAAGCCTGGACAGCCTCCTGGCGCAGACTTACCCGGAGCTGGAAATTGTCGTGGTGGACGACGGCTCTCAGGATGAAACCCCCCGGGTTATCCGGGAATTTATGGATAAGCATCCCAATATCCGGGGAATTTTCCAGGAAAACGGCGGCGTCACCTCCGCCCGGCTTGCCGGTGCGGCGGCAGCTACGGGAGACTGGGTCGGCTTTATGGACGGGGACGATCTGGTGGAGCCGACGATGTACGCCCGGCTCCTGGAAAATGCCCAGTCCACCGGCGCAGACATTTCCCATTGCGGCCACCAGATTCACTTTCCGGACGGGCGCATTGAGTATGTCCACCAATCCGGAAAGCTTCGCACCCAGGATCACGCCGCAGGGCTCTGGGAGCTTCTTGACAACCGGGAGGTTAGTCTGAGCCTTTGCACCAAGCTGTACCGCCGGGAGCTTTTCCAGGGACTTTCCGCCTGGATGCCCCGGGATATCCGCTATAACGAAGACCTCCTGATGAATTATTACCTCTTTGACCGGGCAAAATCGGCGGTTTTCGAGGGAATCTGCCCCTATCACTACCTTCTGCGCACAGATTCCGCCTCCTGTAAGGGAATTTCGGAAGCCTATATTTTTGACCCCATCCGGGTTCGGCGGCTGCTTCTGGAGCGGTGTGCCCCGGAGATGAAGGAAATGTGCCGACAGGCTCTTCTTCGCAACCTTCTTTTCAACTATGCCCAGCTGGACGTGCACCCGAAGCGGGGAGAATACACCGAGTTCCGCCATCGGGTGCGGCAGATGCTCCTGGCCGAAAAAGAGAGCTTCTATTTGCTGTCCACCCGAAACCGGGTGCTTGCGAATATGATCTGCTGTGCCCCCTGGAGCTTCCGCCTTGCTTACGGAACCTATGTGGCTCTTTTCCAGCGGGAGCAGCAGCATTAATGTTCCAGAGAGAGCAGCATTAAGGAGAACATCATGGAAAAGCTTCCCCTGATTACGGTGATTGTCCCGGTTTACCGGGTGGAAAAATACCTGGATCGGTGTCTGAAATCCATCACCGGACAGACCTATAAAAACCTGGAAATCCTCTTGGTAGACGACGGCTCGCCGGACAACAGCGGTAAAATCTGCGATCGGTGGGCAGAGCAGGACAGTCGCATTCGGGTCATTCACAAGGCAAACGCCGGTGCCGGTGCCGCCCGGAACACCGCCCTGGACGAAGCGAAAGGAAGCCTTATCGGCTTTGTGGACAGCGATGACTACCTCCACCCCAATTTTTACAACTATCTTTTCGGCCTGATGACGGATGATGTGGACATTTCCGAGTGCATTGTCGGCGAAACGGACGGGAACGATCTTCCCATGGGGGACGGAACCGGGGCAAGCGTCCTTGTCTGCGCCGTGGAGGAAGCCCTCCGCCTCCACATCCGGGACGAAATGTTCTGCCAGACCCCGCCCAACAAGCTTTACCGGGCGGAAACCATCGGGGATATCCGCTTTCCGGAGGGAAACCTCATTGACGATGAGTTCTTCACCTACCGGGTCATCGGCAACGCCCGAAAGCTTGTCCATTCCGATGCCTGCATGTACGCCTACCGGCAGACTCCGGGCAGTGCTATGCACAAGCCCTATTCCCTCCGGCGGCTTCAGGGGCTGGATGCCAAGACGGAGCGTCTGGCCTATTTGCGGAAGCGTTTCCCCGGCCTGGTGGACGAAGCAAAACGGGATTTACTGCTCACCTGCCTCTTTTCCATGCAGGGCTGCCTGAGAAGCCTATCCCCGGCGGAAATGGCCACTGCCCGGGAGAAAATCGGGAAAGCGGCTGCCCTGACGGCTCCCCTGGAAATCCCGGCAGACCTGGGTATCAAGCGGCGGTGGCTGCTGAAATCCGCCCGGAAGAATCTGGAAGGAACCGCACGTTTTTTGAACTTTTTAATCAAGATTCATGTACTGACCTGAGGTGAATTATGGAATTTTCCTATCCCGTGACCGTATTTACGCCCACCTATAACCGGGCGTACATTCTGGGTGATTTGTACCACTCCTTGCAGCGTCAGACCTGTATGGACTTCGAATGGCTCATCGTGGATGATGGCTCTGCCGATGATACGAAGGCTCTGGTTGCCTCCTGGCAGGGAGAGGAAAACCCCTTTCCCATCCGCTACGTCTACCAGGAAAACGGCGGCAAGTGCCGGGCCATCAACCGAGGGCTGAAGGAGGCCGACGGCCGCCTGTTCTTCACCGTGGATTCCGATGACTACCTGACGGATGACGCCATCGAGAAGGTCATTCGCTGGGACGGCGAGCTTCCCAGGGACGGCCATTTCTGCGGCTATGTGGGAAACCGGGGCATCACCCCCACCCAGACTCCAAACCGCCTATTCCCCGGAGGCTACCTGGACGGAACCGCTTTGGATCGCTATGACCAGGTGGACGGAGAGCGGGCCTTCGTGTTCTACACGGAGATTCACCGGAAGTACCTCTATCCGGAGTTTCCCGGGGAAAAGTTCCTGACCGAGGCCGTTACCTGGGATCTGATGGCTCACGACGGTTATAAAATGCGTTTTTACAACGATATCATCTGGATCTGGGAGTACAAGGACGACGGCCTGACCCGGGCGGGCTACCGGGTGTTCCTGGAAAATCCCCAGGGAACGGGACTGTTTTTCCGGCAGAAGGCGGAATTTCTCCATTATTCCCTCTGGAACAAGCTGACCCTTTGGTACGGCTACGCTACCGATGCCATGGATCGCTGCACGGACGAGCAGATTGCAAGCTATATCGGAATGCCCAAAGCCTTGGTGCCTCCCTGCCGGTGGCTCCATGGCCTGGTACAGATTTTGAAGAAGAAGAGGTAACCCATGGCTGACACATCCTACCATACCCATATTACATCCAAGCATAAGTGGCTGGAGCTGAACCTGAAGGAGGTCTGGCAGTACCGGGATCTGATTCTGCTGTTTACCAAGCGGAATTTCATCGTATCCTATAAGCAGACCATTCTGGGCCCGGCCTGGCTGTTCCTGACCCCGCTGATGAGCAGTATCGTCCAGGCCTTCGTCTTCGGCGAGATTGCGGGCATCGGCACCGACGGCGTGCCAACGTATCTGTTCTATCTTTGCAGCAACGCCATCTGGGCTTATTTTTCCAACTGTCTGAATACCAACGCCAATACCTTCACCGCCAATGCGGGTGTTTTCGGCAAGGTCTACTTCCCACGGCTCGTCACCCCCATTTCCAACGTGATTTCCACGGTCATCCGCTTCGGCATCCAGATGCTTCTGGTTGTGGGTTTCCTGCTTTACTACCTGGTTCAGGGGGAGGTTGCTCCCCACTGGGCAGCCTGGCTGGTGATCCCCATTGAGCTGCTGCACATGGGCGTTCTCGGCATGGGCTGCGGCATCATCATTTCGAGCCTGACTACCAAGTACCGGGATTTGACGGTTCTCGTGGGCTTCGGCGTTCAGCTGTGGATGTACCTGACGCCGGTGGTGTATCCTCTGTCTACTGTGGCGGAAGGGTGGAAGCGCACCGCTCTGTGCCTGAACCCGGTGACCAGCTCCGCGGAGCTTATGCGCTATGCCATCCTGGGTCAGGGCACCCTTAATTGGGGCTACTACGGCCTTTCCTGGCTGCTGACGGTGCTGGTGGCTGTGGTCGGCATTATGATTTTCAACAAGGTGGAGCGCACCTTTATGGATACGGTGTAAGGAGGTAGGGACAATGGAACAAGCACAGAATCGGGAAGTTGCCCTGCGCCTGACCGGCATCAAGAAACGATATAAGCTGGGTCAGATCGGCGGCGGCACGCTGACCGCCGACCTGCAAAGCTGGTGGGCCCGTGTCCGGGGCAAGGAAGACCCCAACGTGATGATTGGCACCGACCAGCGTTTGGTTGGCAAAGAGTTCATGGCGCTGAACGGCATCGACCTGACGGTCTACAAGGGCGAGGCTCTGGGCATCATCGGCGGCAACGGCGCGGGCAAGAGCACCATGCTGAAGCTTTTGTGCCGGGTCACCGCTCCCACAGAAGGCGAAATCGACCTATACGGCCGGATTGCCTCCATGCTGGAGGTGGGCACCGGCTTCAACGGCGAAATGACCGGCCGGGAGAATATCTACATGAACGGGGCCATCCTGGGCATGAGCAAAGCGGAAATCGACGAAAAGATGGAGGCCATCATCGACTTTTCCGAGGTTCGGGACTTTATCGACACCCCGGTCAAGCGGTATTCCAGCGGTATGTTCGTCAAGCTGGCCTTCTCCGTGGCGGCTCACCTGGACAGCGAGATCATGATTATGGACGAGGTGCTGGCAGTAGGCGACGTGGCCTTCCAGCGCAAGTGCCTGGACAAAATGCGGGACGTGGCGAAGAAGGACGGCAGAACCGTGCTCTACGTCTCCCACAATATGAGCACCATCCGCCGTCTTTGCGACCGGTGCATCGTCATGGACAAGGGACGGATCATCTTCAACGGCGGCGTGGAAGAGGCCATCGAAATTTACCTGAGCAACGCCCACGAGCAGTGGTCGGACAACCGGACGGAATTTGACCTGTCCCAGACGGACACCCGGTCTCCCTACACCCCGGGCAATGTCCAGATCACCTGGCTGAAGCTGCTGGATAAGGAAAGCACCATGTACACATCCGGAGAGAAAATCCGGATGCAGCTGCGTATTCGCGCGAAAACCGCCTTTTCCGACCTGCATCTGCGCTTGGAGCTGCGCAGCCGGGACGAAACCCCGGTTGGCACTATGCCGGATGTGCCTTTGGGTGCGATTCCGGCGGAAACCGAGCAGGATTACCTGGTGGAGCTGGATCCCATCTGCCTGACAAACGGCAGATACCGGCTGGATATGGTGCTTTTTGAAAAGGACGACTGCGGCAACAGCTTCGATCAGGAGCTTTTGCTTCCTGCCTTCAACTTTGAGGTGCAGCAGGCCGAGGACATCGTCTGGAATCAGGCAAACTGGGGTCATATCCGGTTTCCGGACGCAGCCCTTATGCGGTGTACCCGGGAAGGAATGCCCCTATGAGAAAAGTTAAAATCGCCTTTGTAGACTATAAGCTGGTCTGCGGCGGCGCGGAGCAGGCTCTTTTTGACCTAATCAATTTGCTGGACAAAGAGAAATTCCAGGTTTCCGTCTTTGTCCAGGAACCCGGCGGCAGCTGGGAGAAGAAATTCTGGGATACGGGAATTCCCATTATCCATGACTACGACTGCCGGAGAACGGACGGGAATTGGCTCAAAAAGTTGGGCAATCCCTGGAGAAAGCACCTGGTTAAGGAAGCTTACCGAAACGGGGGTCGTGGCCTTCTGGAGGTGTGCCTGCCGGAAAAGCCGGATATCGTGGTGTCCTATTCCGCCTGGGTGCATGAGCAAACCCCTTTTGTCCCCGGAGCCAAAACCGTGAAGTACATTCACGGCGACCCGGGCACCAACCCGGTCTACCGGGAAGAGGCCACGCATCAGAAGGAACTGCTCAGCCGCTTTGACCGGATCGTCTGCGTATCCCAGGCGGCTTTCCGATCCTTCGTGGCTCTCAGCGGCCTGGGGGAGAAGACGGAGCTTCATTATAATCCCCTGAACAGCGACAACGTGCGCCGCCTTTCCCTGGAGAGCGTAGACCTGCCTGACGACCTGCCCCTGGTCTGCGCCGTGGGCCGGCTGTCTGAGGAGAAGGGCTTTGAGCGGCTGCTGGTCGCCCACAGACACCTTCTGGATCGGGGTATCCGGCATCGGCTGGTGCTGGTGGGGGATGGGCCGGACGGTTCCTTCCTCCGGCGGATGGCCTCTGCCTTAGGTCTTACGGACACCGTGATTTTCGCCGGTTATCAGGCCAACCCCTATCCTTACATGTGCCGCAGTCGGTTCCTGGTGAATTCCTCCTTTACGGAGGGCCTGCCGGTGATTGCCATGGAGGCTCTGAGCCTTGGAAAGCCCATTGTGGCTACGGTTCCCTCCGTTCAGGAAACCTTCGGGGAGGAATGCTGCGGCCTGATTGCGGAAAACAGCGTGGCGGGTCTGGAAGCGGGCATGGAAAAAATGCTCACCGATGAAGCCTTCTACGTCCAGGTGAAGGCCGGAGCCCAGAAGCGCAGCGCGTTTTTTGACGGCAAGCGCATGGTAAAAGAAGTGGAAGAGATGTTCCTGTCCCTGGTGCGGGAACTCTGACAGGAGGAAAAGTCATGGCTCAGATCAGCGTGATTGTGGCGGTTTATAAAATGCCGGAGTATTTGCCCCGGTGCATCGAGGGCATTCTGGGTCAGACCTTCCGGGACATAGAGCTCATCCTGGTGGACGACGGCAGCCCGGACAATTGCGGGGAAATCTGCGATGGCTACGCTGAGAAAGACTCTCGGGTGCACGTCATTCATAAGCAGAACGCCGGAGTCTGCGCGGCGAGAAACACCGGCCTGGACTGGGTCTATGACCACTCGGACAGCCAGTGGATTTTCTTCCACGACAACGACGACTGGATTCACCCGGAAACCCTGGGGCGGATGCTGAGCGCGGCTCAGGCCATGAAGACAGACCTGTGCATCTGCGGCTATCAGGAGACTGCCGGGGCAGATCCGGAAATCAGAGCCGAGGATTTGAAACCCGTGTCCTGGACGCCCAAGGCCTTTTTCATGGAGCACCACGTCAACGCCACGGTCTGTTGGGGCAAGCTTTACAGCCGTGCCCTGTTTGACGGCAAGCGTTACCCGGAGGGAAAATACATTGAGGACGAATTTCTTACCTACCGGCTGCTCTTCGCCTGTGACCGTCTTGCGGTGATCCCCGCACCCCTCTATGCCTATTTTGTGAATTCCGCGGGAATTTCCAAGAAGCCCTGGATTCCCAAGCGGCTGGATGCCTGGGAGGCCTTTGACCAGCAGCTTGTTTTCTTCCGGGAAATGGGCGACCGGGATTTGATTCGGTACCGGATGCGTAAGTATCTGGAAAACGCGGTGGGCTATTACGATGCCGCACTGGCGGCTCCAAATGCAAGCGAACTAAAGCCCGTCCTTCGGAAAATGAAAAAACACATCCGCTGTCTCATCCGGGAAAGCCGGAAGGAGCAGGTGCTGTCCTTCTGGATTGACTACAACATGCTCAGACGCTTTTACCCGGTGCGGATGTGGCTGCTCCGGTTCTATCGGGGGCGGCTGAAATAGAGGGGAAAGGAGAGACGGAAGATGCCGAAAATCACGGTGATTGTCCCGGTTTACCGGGCGGAAAATTACCTTTCCGACTGCGTAGGCAGCATTCTGTCTCAGTCGGTTTCCGACTTTCAGCTGATTCTGGTGGACGACGGCAGCCCGGACGGCTGCGGCAAGCTCTGCGACGACTACGCCGCCCAAGACCGTCGGGTAATAAGCCTTCACCAGGAGAACGCCGGTCAGGCCGCCGCCCGGAATCTGGCGCTGGAAAAGGCGGCAGGGGAGTGGCTGTGCTTTGTGGACAGCGACGACCGGATACACCCGGACATGCTGAAATTGCTTTTGCACGCAGCGGAAGAAAGCGGCGCGGGCATCAGCATGTGCCAGATGCTGGAAAGCCCGGAATTTCCCTCTGACTTTGACCGGCCCGGAGAGGGAGCCTACCGCCTGGAAACCATGGACGAAGAGAACCTTCTGAGGCTCTATGAGGCGGATGCTTACCCTGGCTGGGTGGCCTGCGCCAAGCTCATCCGGAGGGAACTGGTAAAGGCCTATCCCTTTTGCCCGGGGCGGGTTTACGAGGACAACGAGGCGGTGTGCCATTGGCTTCTCCCGGCGAAAACCATCGCGATTCTGCCGGAAAAGCTGTATTTTTACCGGACGAACCCAGACAGTACCACAAAAGGAGCCTTCACGCTGAAACGGCTGGATTACCTCTGGGCGCTGGAAAGCATCCAATCCTTCTACCGAAGCCAGGGCTATAGAAAACTGGCGGAGCGGTTTCTGAGCCGCTATGTGACGGCGGTGGAAAACGCCTGTACCGGCGTTCGCCGGGATTTGAACCGGCCGGAGCTGTCCGGAAAAATCGCCGCCAGGGCCCGGCGATACCTGCGCCGGGAGAAGATCAAGTGGACCAAGCGGCAGCGTCTTACCATCTGGGAAGCGGCCTATCCCAAGGAGATGGCCCGGTTCTGGTATGCTGCCGGAAAGCTGAAAAGATTCCTGCGGAAAGGGGGCCATGGCGCATGATTCCGAAGACTATTCACTATTGCTGGTTTGGCGGAAGACCCAAGCCGCCTCTGGCGGAAAAATGCCTGAAAAGCTGGAAAAAGGTCTGCCCGGACTGGAAAATCATCGAATGGAATGAGAATAATTTCGATTTGTCCGCCGCCCCAACCTACGTCCATCAGGCCATGGAAGCGGGCCGATGGGCCTTCGTAACGGACTATGTCCGCCTGTGCGCCCTGGTTAATCAGGGCGGCGTGTATCTGGACACGGATGTGGAGCTTCTGAAGCCCCTGACCCCTTATCTCAAGCACACTGCCTTTGCGGGCTTTGAGACCCCAGACCGGGTGCAGACCGGGCTGCTTGCCTGTGAGGCCGGGTTCCCTCTGTTCCGGGAATTCCTGGATTACTATGATACCGCCCAATTCGTCCGCCCGGACGGCAGCCTGAACACCACCACCAACGTGAGAATTCTCACAGACCTGTGCCTGGAAAAGGGGCTCATTTGCAACGACCGGCTCCAAACGGTGGCGGGTCTTACCATCTACCCGAAAGAGGTTTTCTGCCCGGTGGAGTTTGAAACCCGGCTCCTGCATAAAACCCGAAAAACCGTCTGTATTCACTGGTTTTCCGGCAGCTGGCAGACCCAGCAGGAGCAGGAATACCTGCAAAAAGAGGCGAGGCGTCTGACCCTTGAGCGGCGCAGCGCCCGGCGGGTTGCCATCGGCACCCGGCTTCTGGGAGAAAAGGGCTACGCAAAGCTCAAGGCTCTGCTGAAAGGGAGGTAGCCATGGCGAACATCAGTGTGATTGTGCCGGTTTACAAGGTGGAGGCCTTCCTGAGCCGCTGTGTGGAGAGCATCCTGGCTCAGACCTACCGGGATTTCGAGCTGATCTTGGTGGACGACGGCTCCCCGGATAACTGCGGCGTTCTTTGCGACGGTTACGCCCTTCGGGACAGCCGGGTTCATGTGATTCATCAGGAAAACGGCGGCCTGTCTGCCGCCCGGAATACCGGCATTGACTGGGTTTTCGCAAACAGTGTCAGCCGGTGGATCGCCTTTGTGGACAGCGACGACTGGGTGCACCCGGATTTTTTGAAGGTGCTCTACGAAACCGCCGAGAAAACCCTGTGCAAGCTCAGCGTCTGCGACTATTTCCGCACTTCCGGAGAGGATTTCCCGGCTCAGCCGGACGGGGAGGTACAGAAGCTTTCCAGCGGCGACTACTACTGCGGCCGCTTTCACAACGGCAGCACTGCCACGGCCTGGAACAAGCTCTACCACCGCTCCCTGTTTCAGAAGCTTCGTTACCCCGTGGGCAAGCTCCACGAGGACGAATTCACCACCTACCGCCTGGTGTACCAGGTAAAGGAGGTGGGCTTCAGCCCCCGGGTGCTCTACGCCTATTACCAGAACCCTGCCGGCATTATGAAATCCGCCTGGAGCCCCAAGCGGCTGGATGTGCTGGAGGCCTTTGAGGAACAGGTTGCCTTTGCCCAGGAGCGGAATGATGGGAAATTGCTGGAAAAAGCGGTAAAAAGCTACCTTTACGGCACCTATGAGCAGATTCCCCAGGCCCCGAAGGTCTTCCGACTGGAGCTAAGGAAAAAGCTGCGGCGGGCACTAAAGCTGGCAAAGTCCTGCGGCTGTCTCCCGCCTAAAAATCTCTGGGCTTATGAGGCAGCCTATCCCTGCAAGCCCCTGTGGTGGCTGATATCCCGCCGAACCCGGCAGAAAGGGGAGAAGCAAGGGTGAATGAGACCATTTCCGTCATTGTCCCAGTCTATAATGTAGCGGCCTACCTTCCCCAGTGCCTGGAAAGCATTCTGAACCAGGACTATGGGGATTTGCAGGTGCTTCTCATTGATGACGGCTCCACGGACGATTCCGGCGCAATTTGCGACCAGTTTGCCGCCCAGGATTCCAGAATTCAGGTGATTCACCAGAAAAACGGCGGCGCGGCGGCAGCGAAAAACGCCGGTCTCCGGGCAGCCACCGGGAAATATCTGAGCTTTGTGGACAGCGACGACTACCTGGAGCCGGGTGTCTACGGCTTCCTGGTAAAAACCTTGGAGAAAACCAAGGCGGATGCGGTTCAGGGAGCCTTTCGGGAGGTCTACCAGAGCCGGACGGAGGCCAAGCCCCTCAAGCCGGAAACCCTGGAGGGCTTCGACTACCTTCTCCGGTTTCCCAAGGATTTTACCTGCGCCCTGCTGTGGAACAAACTTTACCGCCGGGAGCTTTTCAATGGGGTCTTCTTTGAGGAAGGCCACAAAATTGACGACGAATACTTTACCTATCAGGGCTTTTTGCAGCCTCGGAAGGTGGTCTGCACCGATCGGGTAATGTACAACTACCGCAAGCGAGCTTCCAGTGTCATGGGCTCCCCGGCCGCTGCCGAGCAGCGGATTCTGGACGGCCTGGACAGCACCGCCAAACGGCGGCAGAAAGTTTGTACGCAGGTTCCCGCCCTTTCCCGGGCCTTTGACGAGAACTACCTGGATGCCCTCTGGTACCTGTCCGGCAACACCGGGAACACAGAAAGAAGTCTGGAAGCCTTAAAATCAGGCCTGCGGGAATATCTCTGCCACTTCGGAAACCGGTTCCCGCCCCGCTACCTGTGGAAGGGTCTTCTCCGCCTGCTCATCACCCCAACGGATGCCCTCCTTGCGGACTGCCAGTCCCGTCGGAAGACCGCCGATATTGAGAATTTCTTCCCCTGATGGTTTTCGCCAAGAAAAAATGCTTGCAATCATGGACTTTTTTGGTATACTAGGATTCGTAATTTGACGAAATGAGAGCGAATGGTTTATGAATATTGAATTTGACGTTTACAAGCAGAAATTGAACGATTGTCGCCCGGCACTGGAAGGTCTGGCGGATTCCCTGAATGTGGAGGGACTGAAAAACGAGCTGGAGCGGCTTCACGCCATGCAGGAGGCTCCCGGCTTCTGGGACGACCCGGAGAAAAGCCAGAAAGTCGTTGTGAAGACCCGGCAGACGGAAACCAAGATTGAGCGGTACGAGAAAATGCTGTCTGCCTGGGACGACCTGATGACCATCTGCGAGATGGCTCAGGAGGAGGACGACGACTCCATGCTGGAGGAGCTGAAGGAGGGGTTCGAGACCCTGACCCAGGAGATGGAGGCCTGCCGCCTGGAGACCCTGCTCACCGGCAAGTATGATAAGAACAATGCCATTATGAGCTTCCAGGCCGGTGCCGGCGGCACCGAGGCCCAGGACTGGTGCCAGATGCTCTACCGGATGTATACCCGCTGGGCGGAGCGCCACGGCTTCCAGTACCAGCTGCTGGACTACCAGGAGGGCGACGAGGCCGGCATCAAGTCCGCCTCCATTATGGTCACCGGCGAGAATGCCTACGGCTTTTTGAAGGGGGAGAACGGCGTTCACCGGCTGGTGCGGGTGTCGCCCTTTGACGCCAACGCCCGCCGCCAGACCTCCTTCTCCGCGGTGGAGGTGATCCCGGAGATCGAGGATGCGTCCGAGGATTTCGAGATTCGCCCGGAGGACTACGAAATGCAGGTTTACCGCTCCTCCGGAGCCGGCGGCCAGAAGGTCAACAAGACTTCCTCCGCCGTCCGACTGATCCACAAGTCCGGCATTGTGGTGTCCTGTCAGACCGAGCGGAGCCAGTTCCAGAACAAGGAGACTTGTCTGCGGATGCTTCGCTCCAAGCTGGTGGAGATCCGGGAGCGGGAGCACCTGGCGAACATCAACGATATCAAGGGCGTTCAGCAGAAGATCGAGTGGGGCAGCCAGATCCGCAACTATGTGTTCATGCCCTACACCCTGGTGAAGGACACCCGCACCGGCTGTGAGACCTCCAACGTCAACGCCGTCATGGACGGCGCCCTGGATCCCTTCATCGAAAGCTACCTGAACTGCCTTGCCACTGGCAACTGGGTACAGAAATAATCAAAAACCTACGAATTTCCCCTTGCTATTTGCTTTCCCTTGTGCTATACTATATTGGCTATTATAAGGCTCACAATATTTTTTGAGCCATTTCCCTTTGCGTGTTCCGCAAGTTCGAAGCGGAAGGAGGTTACTGACAATGGGGACTTTGAAAACGGTTCTGATCGTGATTGAGGCAATCTGCTCCATCGCGCTGATCGTGGTGGTACTGCTGCAGTCCGGCAAGGAGGCTGGCCTGTCCAGCGCGCTGACCGGTGCTTCCGAGACTTACCTGAGCAAGAATAAGCAGGGCAATCTGGATGCCAAGCTGGCGTCCTTGACCAAGTGGATCGCCCTGGTATGGGTTCTGCTGACCCTGGCTCTGAGCCTGGTGTAATGAACTGCCGACAAGACCACGGAAGCATTTCCGTGGTCTTTTGCTTTGGCTGCCGCGAGCTGCGGCAGCCCCTTACGTTTTTCTGAGAGAGGACAGATATTTATGAAACCATTGATTGCGGATTTACACATGCACTCCGTTATGAGCGGTCATGCCTTCGGCACCATCCGGGAGCTGGCTTTTGCCGCCTCGGAGAAAAAGCTGCTGGCCATCGGCGTGACGGAGCACGGCCCCGGCATCCCCGGTACGGTGGAGCCCATCTACTTCCGGAACCTGATCGATGCCCCCCGGGAGCTGTACGGCGTGGAAATGCTCTACGGCAGCGAGGTGAACGTGCTGAATGACGGCACCGTAGATCTGGATGCCCGGCATCTGAAATGCCTGGACTATGCCATTGCGGGCATTCACGGTCTGTGCTATGAGGATGCGGGCAAAGTGAAGAATACGGACAACATCCTTTCCTGTCTGGCCATCGGCAAGGTGAAGTTTATCTCCCATCCGGACTGCGACACCTACCCGGTGGATTATCCCGCTCTGGTTGCCGGTGCCAAGTCCTTGGGCAAGGCCTTGGAGATGAACAACAGCTCCCTGCGCAAGCCCAAGCTCCGCCCGGGCTGCGTGAAAAACTACCATGAGATGCTGCCCCTATGTGCGGAAATGGGCGTGCCCATTATTATCAACACCGATGCCCATGACCCCTCCTATGTAGGAAACTTTACCATGGCTCAGGCTCTGGTGGAGGAAATTGGTATGCCGGACGAGCTGATTCTCAATAACGATTTGGACAAATTGAAGGCATTTCTGCTGGCTCCCTGAGCCTTCGGCAGCCTTTGACGAAAAGCCGTCCAAAGCCCTTTCGGATTTTCGGTAGACTTATTCATAATCCTGTGATAGGATAGAGCAGTAAAGTAAATGAAAAGGAGCGAGAATTATGGAAACGAAGAAATTGGCGGGTCTGGAGCCCGGGTCCGTTTTCGGTTATTTTGAGGAAATCTGTGCCATTCCCCATGGTTCCCGGAATACAAAGGCCGTGTCGGATTATGTGGTGGACTTTGCCAAAGCCCACGGCCTGCGGTACGTTCAGGATGAAATGAACAATGTGATTGTCTATGGCCCCGGCACCTGCGGCCTGGAAAACCACCCCACCGTGATTTTGCAGGGCCATCTGGACATGGTCTGCGAGAAGGATTCGGACTGCCCCATTGACATGGCCACCCAGGGCTTGGACGTGACCCACGATGGCCAATTTGTGTTTGCCAAGGGCACCACCCTGGGCGGCGACGACGGAATCGCCATTGCCATGGGTCTGGCTCTGCTGGCAGACCCGACCATTCCCCATCCTCCCGTGGAGCTGGTGTGCACCACCGAGGAGGAGATCGGACTTCTGGGCGCGGACGCTATGGATATGTCCGTGCTCCAGGGCAGAACCATGATCAATCTGGACTCCGAGGCCGAGGGCATTTTCACCGTTTCCTGTGCCGGCGGCTGCACAGCCACCATCGAACTGCCGGTGGAGCGGCGGGCGGTTTACGGCCCCTGTATCCGGCTCAGCGTGGACGGCCTTCAGGGCGGCCACTCCGGAGCGGACATTCACCGGAAGCGTGCCAACGCCAACAAGGTCATGGGGGAATTCCTGAGCCGGATCCAGAAGCTTATGCCCCTGTGCCTGACCTCCTTCACCGGCGGCAGCAAGGGCAACGCCATTCCCCGTTCCTGCCGGGTGAACCTGGTTGCCATGGGCATTCACCTGGAGCGGATCAACGAAATCGCCCAGACCCTCCAGGAGGAGATCCGGGCGGAATATGATGAGCCGGAGGCGGTGATTCAGGCCTTTGACGTGGATGCCCTGGGAGGCAACAGCCTGACCACCGAGTCTACCGCCAAGGTCATTAGCCTTTTGTGCTCCGCCCCCAACGGGGTGCAGAAGTGGAGCACCGATATTGCGGGCCTGGTGCAGACCAGCCTGAACCTGGGCATTGCCAAGCTGGGCGACCGGTTCAGCGCCACCTTCTCCGTGCGCAGCTGCGTGAACGCGGAGAAGAAGGAGCTTTTGGAGCAGCTGCGCGCGCTTGCCGGAATGCTGGACGGCACCTACAGCCAGGACGGGGAGTATCCCGCCTGGGAGTACCGGAAGGAATCCCACCTCCGGGATACCATGGTGCCCATCTACCGGGAACTGTTCGGAGCCGAGCCCCGGGTGGAGGCTATCCACGCGGGACTGGAATGCGGCCTGTTCAGTGAGCGGCTAAGTGGCCTGGACTGCGTGTCCATCGGCCCGGACATTCTGGATATCCACACCAGCCGGGAGCGGCTGGACATCGCCTCCGTCCAGCGCACCTGGCGCTTCCTGCTGGAAGTACTGAAGAATCTGTAAGGGTCTTTGCGGGAGGGAATGAGAACGGTGACGGAAAAAGAAAAAATGTGCGCTCAGATGCTCTATGACGCAAACTACGACCGGGCTCTGCTGGAGGAAAGAGACAAAGCGAAAGATCTTTGCCATCAATACAACCAGCTTCGCCCCTCAGACAGGGCGAGCCAGCAGGAAGTTCTGAAGAAGCTTCTGGGGAAAACCGGAGAGAATTTTACCCTTACGGCTCCCTTCTGGTGCGATTACGGCTACAATATCGAGCTGGGCGAAAATTTCTACGCCAATCACAACCTGGTGATTCTGGATGGAGCCAAAGTGAACTTTGGGGACAATGTGTTCATTGGGCCGGACTGCGGCTTCCATACAGCCGGGCACCCCATTGATTTTGAGCGCCGGAACCGGGGGCTGGAATATGCGTATTCCATTACGGTTGGCGACAATGTATGGATCGGCGCGGGGGTTCAGGTCATGCCCGGGGTCACCATCGGAAGCAATGTGGTCATCGGCGGCGGAAGCGTCGTGGTCAAGGACATTCCCGGCAACTGCATTGCGGTGGGCAATCCCTGCCATGTCCTCCGTCCCATTACGGAAGAGGACAAGCAAACCTGTTGGGACAGATAATACTATTTCTTAAGTAAAATGATTTCATCATTTTACTTAAGCCGTTTCGTGGCAGACCGCCTGGGCGGCGGTAAGAAATGTATTGACTTCGTTTTTTAGCGGCAGTGGCCGCTGGCCGCAATCCTGCGGCCTAATAAAACGCTTTTAAGCGTTTTATTAAAAACTCGTATAAAACCAGTTTGCAAACTGGTTTGTTAGGCAGGCCACCGGTCTGTTGGATTTATACTGAACTCCAATTAAAATCTTTAAAAAAGATTTTAATTGCCTGAAGGGTATGGAGTTCATATGAGACTTGTTTTGTGATTTCTTTCCTTATAAATCACAAAACAGGCAGCGCCTTCAGGCGATGCCTTCCTGATTAAGATTAAGATTTTAATCAGGAAATAGTATTGGGCCGCAGGATTGCGGCCAGCGGCCACTGCCGCTAAAAAACGAAGTCAATACATTTCTTACCGCCGCCCAGGCGGTCTGCCGTGAAACGGCAGAATAAAATGATGAAATCATTTAGGGTCTATCTGAAAACCGTCAACACGCCCAAACAGCGGGTCTTTTCCACCTGCTGGGCACCATTTTTTCTTGCAATACGCAGAGTATTCCTGCAAAAAAATGGCTTCATCAGGCGAAAAATCCCTCGCCGTTGGTCATATTTCCGGTTTCCAGATAAACCCTAAAATCTTTTTCTTGATTTTGCGGTGAAATGGACTACAATAGAAGCAATCTCGCAAGAAAGGCAGAAATCACATGAATCAAATCTTTATTCCCCAGGGCTACACCCCTAAGCTGGACGCCTACGACACCCAGCGTGCCATCGCCTACATCAAATCCGCCTTCCAGGAGGAGTTCTCCAACGCGCTGAATCTGAAACGGGTCTCCGCTCCCCTGTTCGTCACCGAAAGCTCCGGCCTGAACGACAACCTGAACGGCTATGAGCGGCCCGTTTCCTTCGACATCCCCGCGGTAGGTGCTGATGCCCAGGTGGTGCACTCCCTGGCCAAGTGGAAGCGGCTGGCTCTGAAGCGGTATCATTTCACCGTGGGCAACGGCCTGTACACCGATATGAACGCCATCCGCCGGGACGAGGAACTGGACAACGTCCACTCCATCTACGTGGATCAGTGGGACTGGGAGAAGGTCATCACCGCGGAAAACCGGAATCTGGATTTCCTGAAGCTGATTGTCCGGGCCATCGTCAAGGCCATCTGCGCCACCAACGATCGGCTTCACGTCCGCTACCCCCAGCTGCGCACTGAGCTGAGCCGGGAGGTCAGCTTCATCACCTCCCAGGAGCTGGAAGACCGGTACCCCGAGCTATCCACCGGCTCCCAGCGGGAAAACGCCTATGTGCGCGAGCACAAAACCGCCTGCGTCATGCAGATCGGCGGCAAGCTCCGCTCCGGAAAGCCCCACGACGGCCGGGCTCCGGACTACGACGACTGGAATCTGAACTGCGATATTTTCTTCTGGGACGAGACCCTTGGCCGGGCTCTGGAGATTTCTTCCATGGGCATCCGGGTAGATGCCCAGTCTCTTGACCGGCAGCTGACCCAGGCCGGCTGCGATGAGCGGCGGAAGCTTCCCTTCCATCAGATGCTTCTGAACGGGGAGCTGCCCCTGACCATCGGCGGCGGCATCGGCCAGTCCCGGCTGTGTATGCTGATGCTGGGCTGCGCCCACATCGGCGAGGTTCAGTCCAGCGTCTGGGACGCCCAGACGGTGCAGGCCTGTGAGCAGGCGGGAATCCGGCTTCTGTAAAGAAGCCGCAGACTGTCGAAAAACCATGTCATTGCGAGGCAGTGCGCACACTGCCGTGGCAATCCCCCTAATTTTCAAACATTTTAGATCCTAAACCAGTGGCTTTTACTTCTATCCGGGGGATTCCCACACCACTTAAGCGGACTGGTTCGGAATGACAACGTATATTGGGGGCTTTTTTGACACGCCGAGGCTGTCCCGGATTTTTCCGGGACAGCCTCTGTGCTTTCGCAGTCAGTTCAGAATCTGCTGGGTAGCCTGTTCCACCAGCTTCAAAAACAACGCCTCGTCCAGGGCGGAATCCTCCCGGATCAGCCGGGCGCAGCAGCTGACCATGCCCCCCACATAGAAGGCGGCAATGCCCTCCAGCTTTCCGGGCTGCCGGGCAGCCTCCGGATGAACCCGCTGAAGAAGGCAAATGACATCCTGCGTAAACTGATCCAGCAGAATGTCCAGAAGCAGGGGGAACATGCTGCTGTCGCGGATATTGGAAACCATCCGGCTGTGAAGATGGAGGAAATCCAGCAGCTCCCGGCACATATGTACGAAGGCTGCGCTGGGGGCGGAATCCTGGGGCAGATGGTGCTGGAGTGTGGACATCATCTCCTGGAGGTAGAAGGCGAAGTAGTCGTATTTGTCGGCGAAGTGCTTGTAGAAGGTAGTCCGGCGGATGGCGGCCCGGTCGCACAGCTCGCCTACGGTCAGCTCCTCAAAACGTTTTTCCTCCAGCAGCTCTGTGAAGGCGGCGTGCAGGGACTGATAGGTTTTCTGCAGGCGCAGATCAATTTTTTTCTCCATAAAAAGCCTCTTGAAAAAATGAACAAAATTCCATATAATGTGAGTTAAGTTGCAGAGTCTGCAAATTTGTCTCTTGCAAATTGTCCATATTAAGCATATCATCTTTGTGTACAATTGTCAATTAACGATCTTGTGTTTTTGGAGGAACGGTATGAAAGCAGAAGACGGTATGAGCAAGACCGTGAAAGGAGGGAAGCCTCATGGCTGCTAAAAGTAAGGACAACCAGCCCAATGCCATGATGAAGCTTGCCACCTTCATTGTGGATAAGCGGAATCTTTTCTTTCTGGTGCTGGTGATCTGCCTGATTTTTTCCGCCATTTCCTGGAACTGGGTTACGGTGGAAAACGATCTGAAGGCCTATCTGCCGGATCATTCCGAGTCCCGGCAGGGTCTGGATCTGATGGACGAGGAGTTCGTTACCTACGGCACAGCTCAGGTAATGGTAGAAAATGTATCCCGGGAGCGGGCCCAGTCCATCTGCGATGAGTTGGAGCAGATCAAGGGCGTCCAGAGTATCGACTATGAGGAAGAGGACGACTACCGGAATGTTTCCGCTCTGTATGCCATCACCTTCGACTACAGCGAAAAGGACGATAAGTGCCTGGACAGCCTGGAAGCGGTGAAGGATGCCCTTTCCACCCAGGACTACTATGTGAAAACCGACCTGGGCGATTCCGCCGCGGAGATCATCCAGCAGGAGGTAAACCTCATCATGGTGATCGTCGCGATTATCGTCGTGGTTGTGCTGGTGTTGACCTCCCAGACCTATGCGGAGGTGCCGGTGCTGCTGATGACCTTCGTAACTGCCATGATTCTCAACCAGGGCTGCCAGTTCCTGATGGGCACCATTTCCTTCGTGTCCAATTCCGTGACCAGCATTCTGCAGCTGGCGCTGTCCCTGGACTACGCGGTCATTCTGTGCAACCGGTTCAAGGAGGAGCGGGAGAACGGCCTGCCCATCCGGGAGGCGGCCATCACCGCCCTGAGCAAGGGCATTCCGGAAATCGGCTCCAGCAGCCTGACCACCATCGGCGGCCTGATCGCCATGATGTTCATGCAGTTTAAGATCGGCCCGGACATGGCAATCAACCTGATTAAAGCCGTGCTGTTCGCGCTTTTGTCCGTGTTTGTGTTCATGCCCGGCTTCCTGGTGCTCTTCGGGCCTTGGATGGAGAAAACCAAGCATAAGAACTTCGTTCCGAAAATCCCCTTTGTAGGCGCGTTTGACTATAAGACCCGTTTTCTCATCCCGCCTATTTTCCTGGTGCTGGTGGTGGTCGGTTTCCATTTTTCCAATAACTGCCCCTATGCCTATGGCCTGGGCGGCATCGCCACGCCGAAGCTGAACTATGTCCAGGTGGCTGAGAATAAAATCGCCGACAACTTTGGCTCCAACAATTTCGTGGCGCTGGTCTATCCCAAGACGGATTACGATGTGGAGGCGAAAATGCTGGCCGAGCTGGACACTTACGACGAGGTGGACTACAGCAAGGGCCTTTCCAACGTGGAGGCCATGGATGGCTACATGCTGGCCGATAAGCTGAATCCCCGTCAGTTTGCGGAGCTGGCGGGTCTGGACTATGAGGTTGCAGAGGCGGTGTACGCCGCCTATGCCGCCGATCAGGACGATTACGCCAAGATCATCGGCGGCCTTAACAATTATAAGGTGCCGCTCATCGACATGATGCTCTTTGTCTGCGATAAGATTGACGAGGGGCTTGTGACCCTGGACGATGAGCAGACAGCCGACTTGAAGGATGCCCAGGTGCAGATGGAGTCCGCGAAGAAGCAGCTTCAGGGTCAGGATTATAACCGGGTGCTGATTTATCTGACCCTTCCCGAGGATGGAGACGCCACCTACAATTTCTTGGACAAGATCCGGGAAATCGCCAGAACCTACTATCCGGACGGAGAGCTGTATCTGGTGGGCAACTCCACGGTGGATCAGGACTTCAAGTCCTCCTTCGCCACGGATAACCTGATCGTTTCCGTTGTGTCCATCCTGATTGTGCTGGTGGTGCTGCTGTTTACCTTCCAGTCCGCGGGTATGCCGATCCTGCTGATTCTTGTAATCCAGGGTTCCATCTGGATTAACTTTACGTATCCCACCCTGGCGAAATCGCCCCTGTTCTTCCTGAGCTACCTGGTGGTCAGCTCTATTCAGATGGGCGCGAATATCGACTACGCCATCGTGATTTCCAGCCGTTATCAGGAGCTGAAAACCAAGATGTCTCACAAAGAGGCCATCATCGAGACCATGAACATCGCCTTCCCCACGATTCTGACCTCCGGCTCCATTCTGGCCAGCGCGGGCATCCTGATTGGCATGATGACCTCCCATGCCGCCATTGTGGGCATCGGTCAGAGCCTTGGTCGGGGCACCATCATCTCCATGGTTCTGGTTATGTTCGTACTGCCTCAGATTCTGCTCATCGGCAGCGAGATTGTGGACAAGACCTCCTTCTCCATGCCGAAAACCAGCCTGTCCCGGGTCAGCAGCTCCGGACATATCCGGGTGGACGGCCTGGTTCGTGGTGAGATCCATGGCTATGTGAACGGCATCATCCGGGCAGATATCAACGGCGATGTGGAGCTGAATCTCATCGGCGGAAAGAGCAATCAGGAGCCACAGACGCTCCCGGAATCCCAGGAAGGAGGAAGCGACCATGAAGCGTAAGCTAGCGGCAGTTGTCATGACCCTGGTGCTCCTTCTGGGGCTTCCGTTCCAGGCTTTCGCGGAGGAGACCACCCAGCCGACTCAGGCGACACAGACGACGGAAACCCAACCGGAGGAAACCCAGCCGGAGGAAACCCAACCCATCGAAATCCGGGAAACCATTTCCATCTCCATTGCGGAGGATCTGGTGGCACTGGGGGAAAACTGCTCCCTCGATACCTGGTCTTTGGATAAGCGGGTGGTTCTGGAGGCGGATATTTCCCTCAGAGGGGTGGACTTCGAGCCCATTGCCACCTTCGGCGGCATCTTTGAGGGCAACGGCCATGTGATCTCCGATTTGAACCTCACCGGCGACTTTGCCCCGGCGGGCCTTTTCGGTATTGTCCAGTCCACCGGCCGGATTCGGAATCTGACCGTGGAGGGTACCGTGGAACCCGGGGGAGAGGGCAGCAACGCCGGCGGCATCGTAGGCGAAAACTACGGCCGCCTGGAAAACTGCGCCTTCTCCGGCACCGTTACCGGCAAACGCAATACCGGCGGCATCGCCGGCAGCAATTACGGCACCCTGAACGGCTGCTCCGCCGAGGGCAGCCTCACCGGCAGCAACCGGACCGGCGGCATCACCGGCTATAACGACGGCAAAATCGTCAGCTGCCGCAGCGCCATGTCCATCAACACCGAAAGTGTGGATCCGACGATTGACGTTACCGAGCTGGATCTGAACTTCAACCTGGATCTGGGCCGGAAGGCGGATCTGCATGTGTCCGATGCCGCCAGCGACACCGGCGGTATCGCCGGCTATTCCAGCGGCACCATTGCCGCCTCCAGCAATGCCGGCACCATCGGCTATCCTCACATTGGCTATAATCTGGGCGGCATTGCCGGCCGGAACTGCGGCTTCATTGAAAACTGCGAGAACAGCGGCTCCCTCATGGGTCGGAAGGATGTGGGCGGCATTGTGGGTCAGATTGAGCCCCATGTCCAGACCCTCCTTTCCCAGGATTATCTGGAGACTCTGAGCAAGCAGTTTGAAAATCTGGGCAATCTGGTAAGCCGGGCCGGCAGCAACGGCGCGGCCAGCGGCGGCAACATCCAGAGCAGCATCCAGACTCTGACGGGCTATCAGAGCAGTGCCCGCTCCGCTGTCAATGACCTGGTGGAGTCGGCGAAAAATCTGGAATTCAACCAGGACGCTCTGTCCAGCCTGAGCGATTCCATCCATGGTATGGTCAATGCCGGCGGCAGCCTGGAGCGCAGTGTTGGCAACGGTCTGAGCACTCTGACCGATGACGTCGGCGCCATTTCCGGCCAGATCCAGTCTATTTCCAGAACCTTCGCCCTTGCTACCGAGGACGCGAAGAAGGACACGGTGACGGATATTTCCGCCGTGGATCTGAGCGACATTGCCGACGGACGGGTGGCTGGCTGCACCAACACGGGCATCGTGGAGGCCGACCTGAACGTTGGCGGCATTACCGGTACGATGGGCCTGGAATCCTCCGTGGATCCGGAGGACGATCGCCCCAGCGGCAGCCTGACCCAGCGGCGGCGGTATGAGCTGAAGGCCATCGTGGACGGCTGCGAAAACGTGGGCACCGTTACGGCCAAACGCAGCTACGCCGGCGGCATCTGCGGCCGGATGGAGCTTGGCCTCATTACGGACAGCCGGGGCTACGGTCGGATTTCCAGCGAAAACGGCGATTATGTAGGCGGTATCGCGGGACTCACCGGCGGCACCGTTCGGGACAGCTTCGCCAAGTGTACCCTTTCCGGCAACAATTATGTCGGCGGCGTGGTGGGCAGCGGTATCCAGGAGGATATCAGCGGTGATTCCAGCACCGTTACCGGCTGCTATTCCATGGTGGAAGTTACGGAGTACAAGCAGTTTGTGGGTGCTGTTTCCGGCGGAAACGCGGGCGTATTCACTAACAACTACTTTGTCTCCGACACCCTGGCAGGCATCAACCGGGTGAGCTACGCTTCCGTTGCCGAGCCTGTGACCTATGAGAAGATGCAGCGGCTCCAGTCTCTGCCCCAGTCTCTGCGGGAGCTGACCCTTCGCTTTGTGGCGGACGGGAAGACGGTCAAGTCCCGGCCCTTCCACTACGGCGATTCCTTCGACGACAGCGTGTTCCCGGACATTCCCCAGAAGGAGGGCTACTACGCCCGCTGGGACACCCGGGAGCTGAATGATCTGCGCTTTGACACGGTGGTCACCGCGGATTACCTGCCCTACATCACATCTCTGAACACACAGGAGAAGCGCTCCGACGGCCGGCCTGTCTTCTTCGTTCAGGGCCAGTTCCAGGAGCGGGATGCCATCGATGCGGAGCAGGGTGCCTCCGTTGACTTCCATAAGGAGGGCCTGACCCAGCAGGAGCAGTGGACAATCTCCATCCCGGCAGACGGCCTGGAGAGCCACACCATCCGTTTCCTGCCCAGTCAGGAGAATACCCAGCTGTATGTGCTGAAAAACGGCAATTGGATGAAGGTGCATCCCGAAACCATGGGGACTTACCTGTGCTTTGATGCGGTGGGTGCCCAGGTGGAGCTGACGGCCGCGGTTCCCATGGCCTCCGGCAGAACCCAGCTGCTGCTGATTGCGGCAGGCCTTGTGGTGCTGGCGGTGCTGGCTCTGTGCACCATCCGGATCAAGCGTTCCCGGAAGAAAAACGTCCCGGAGCCGACTCCCGATGGGAAGAAGCCCAGAAAGCGGGGCCGAAAGCGGAAAATCATCGCCGCTGTGCTGATTGCCACGGCACTGGTGCTGGCGGCCATTGCCTTCTTCTTCATCAAAGAACCCGTGGAGGATCTGGGTCAAAAGCTGCAGGTTTACGACATCCTCAAGACCTATGTGGATCAGGATCAGCAGCATATGTCCCTGACGGTTCAGGCCCAGATTGAAAATAAGAACGCGGACTTCACCGCGGACATTGCCACCACCCAGGCAGGCACCAAGCAGGTCAGCGTGATCACCGAAAACGGTCGGTGTCTGTACTACTGCGACAGTGTGGTGTATCTGGAAAGCGGCGCGGCCTTCAAGCTGAATGCCGCCGCTCCGGATTACAGCCAGCTGGCCCCTCAGCTTCTGAGCCTGTGTCAATCCGCCCAGGTGGAGCCGGTGGACGGTGTCTATACCATTACCGTGGATGGGGAGCAGGCCATGGCTTTGGCAAAGCTCCTGCTGCCCAGCGTCCAGAACTGGCTGCCCCAGACCGGCCGCCTGACGGTGGACGTGATCACCCAGGAGGATGCGCTGACGCAGATTCGTTTCACCGGTGCCGGAAATCTGGCGGATTCGGTGAAGACCCCCTTCTCGGTAACCGCCACGGTGGATGTGCTGCCTGTGGAAAAGGTGAGCATCCCCAGCCAAGTGAATACGCAGCTGCTCTTCGGCAGTACCGCGCCTACGGAGGTCTACTCCGATCAGCTGATTCAGCTGATCCAGGCTTGGGCTGACCTGGAAACCACCAACCCGTTAGGTGCTCAGGTGACGTTGAGCGCGGATTTGGGGAGCCTGTCCGTAGAGGAAGGCTTCCGGTACTACGCCTGGAAGACGCAGACCGCCACCATCAGTGCCGTGGAAAAGGACGATAAGACCGTCTATTTCACGGGTAAGGCCCTGTGCAACGCCGAGGGCCGGACCGTCACCGGCGGCATCGGGGTGGAAACCGATGCCGCAGCCCTGGCGAATGTGCTCTACGATACCTTCCAGGCAGCGCAGTTCCAGAGCAGAAACGAGGCGGGTACCACCATCTACACGGTGAGCCTGTCCTCCGCCGCCATGGAAAAGCTGGTACCTGCCATTCTGCCAAAGACCCAGGATCTGACCATCGACTACCACAACGGCAGCCTGCAGCTGCGGGTGGAAGACGGCAGAATCCAGAATGCCCGGATTTCCTGCGACGGCACCACCAAGCTGGCTGTGCTGACAGCCAACGTGGGTCTGACCCTGGAAATCCAGATCGATCACGATACTCCGGTTCCGGAGCTTCCTGAGGCCGTACAGGCTGCCTTGATAAAGTAATTCTATTCCAATCCCGCCCCGAAGCGTCTCGCTTCGGGGCGTTTACTCTGTCTCAGAGAGCCAAAAGATACGTTGTCATTGCGAACCAGTGTCGCAACACTGGTGTGGCAATCTCCCGGTTCTTCCGAGAACCCTAATAGAACTCGTAGGGGACGATGCCCACATCGTCCCGCAGATGTGCAGGGATGTTCTGGTTCGGGTCGATGAGGGCATCGACCCCTACGAAGGGGTGTGGCGCCTTCCTTCGTATCTCGCACGTCATTGCGATGCGAAATTCCGTTTTTTCCCTGCCATGCTTGCAAACCAGGAAAAAGAATGCTATAATCTGACCCATTGAGGTGATGGTATGAAGTCTCTTTTGCGATACCTGAAGGGCTATGAAAAACAGTGCATTCTTGGCCCGGTATTCAAGCTGCTGGAAGCAACCTTCGAGCTGTTCGTGCCCCTGGTGGTGGCGCAAATTGTGGACCAGGGTATCCGAAACGGGGATACGGGCTATGTGGTGAAAATGTGCCTGCTCATGGTAGCGCTGGGCATTATCGGTCTTTGCATGGCTGTCTGCGCCCAGTATTTTTCTGCCGTGGCGGCGGTGGGCTTTTCCACCCGTCTGCGCCATGTGCTCATGGATCATATTCTTCACCTGAGCTATAACCAGATCGACCAGCTGGGCACCTCCACCATGGTCACCCGGATGACCTCCGATATCAACCAGGCGCAAAGCGGCGTGAACCTGACCCTGCGTCTGCTGCTCCGGTCGCCCTTCGTGGTGTTCGGGGCTACGTTTATGGCCTTTACCATTGATTTTCGGGCGGCTCTGGTCTTTGTCGAGGTCATACCGGTGCTGTGCCTGATTGTCTTCGGCATCATGCTTATCACCATGCCCATGTACAGAAGGGTTCAGGGGGCTCTGGATGGGGTGACCTCTGCCACCCGGCAGAATTTGACAGGCGTCCGGGTTCTGCGTGCCTTCTGCAAGGAAGAGGCGGAGGTGGCAGGCTTTGCGGAAAAGACCGAGAGCCTGACCAATCGTCAGCTGTCCGCCGGGCGGATCTCGGCGCTTATGAACCCCCTGACCTATGTGGTCATCAATCTGGCGGTGGTTCTGCTGGTGCGGGTGGGCGCCATCCGGGTCCAGCAGGGAATCCTGACCCAGGGCCTGGTGATTGCCCTGTATAACTACATGTCCCAGATTCTCATTGAGCTGATAAAAATGGCAAATCTGATTGTCACCATTGCCAAGGCTGTGGCCTGCGGCAACCGGATTTCCGCGGTGCTGAAGCTGGAAAGCGACCAGGAAAACGGCACCGATGAGGGAAAGCTTTCCGGCGACGTGGAATTCCGGGATGTAAACGCGGCCTACGCGGGGGCTTCCAGCCCCTCTCTGGAGCACATTTCCTTCCGGGCTGAGCCTGGTCAGTGTATCGGCATCATCGGCGGCACCGGCTCCGGCAAAACCACCCTGGTGAACCTGATTCCCCGGCTTTACGATGCCTCGGAAGGCCAGGTGCTGCTGGACGGCAAAAATGTCAAAGATTTTGACCTGAACAGCCTGCGTCGGCAGATTGGCGTAGTGCCTCAGAAGGCAGTGCTCTTCAAGGGCACTATCCGCCAGAACCTCTTGTGGGGCAATGAAAACGCCTCGGAGGAAGCCCTGTGGGACGCTCTGAAGGTTGCCCAGGCCCAGGAGGTGGTTCAGGGCAAGGAGGGAGGCCTGGACGCGTCCGTGGAGCAGGGGGGAGCCAATTTCTCCGGCGGCCAGCGGCAGCGTCTGACCATCGCCCGGGCGCTGGTTCGCAAACCTGCCATCCTGATTCTGGACGACAGTGCCTCCGCTCTGGATTTTGCCACCGACGCGAACCTTCGCATGGCCATCCGGGGGATGGAGAACCCGCCTACCACCTTTATCGTCTCCCAGCGGGCGGCCTCCGTCCGCTTCGCCGATGAAATTCTGGTGCTGGATGACGGAAGCCTAGTAGGGAAGGGCACCCACGACAAGCTTCTCGCCGATTGCCCCACCTACCAGGAAATCTATTATTCCCAGTTCCCCAAGGAGGTGGCAGCGCATGAATAACCAGACCCTGGTTCTGAAGAAGGTCCTTCACCGGATCCGCAGGTATTGGGTGAGCCTGATTGCCGCCTTGCTGCTGGCGACGGTCAATGTGGTCATGACCCTGTACATTCCCATTCTGGTGGGCACTGCCATTGACTGCATCGTGGATGCCGGTCATGTGGATTTTGCCCGGATGAGCGTGCACCTTCGTAACGTTTTGATCTGTGCCGTCGTGGCCGGGGCGGCCCAGTGGCTCATGAGTGAGCTGAATAACCGGATGACCTTCCGCATCACCCGGGATATCCGAAACGATGCCTTTGTGCATATCCAGAAGCTGCCCCTGAGCTATCTGGATGCCCATCCCCAGGGGGATATTGTCAGCCGGGTCATTGCGGATGTGGACACCTTCGCCGACGGCCTGCTCATGGGCTTTACCCAGCTGTTCACCGGCGTGATGACGATCCTGGGCACGCTGCTTTTTATGGTTCGCATTCACTGGGGCATCGCCCTGGTGGTGGTGTGCATCACGCCCCTGTCGCTGCTGGTAGCCAATTTTATCGCCAAGCGGACTTACTCCATGTTCCGGCTGCAAACGGTCACCCGAGGGGAGCAGACCGGTCTGATTGATGAAACCATCGGCAATATCAAGGTGGTGCGGGCCTTCGGTCACGAGGCTTCCTCCATGGAGCAGTTCGACGAGATCAACGGTCGGCTTCAGAAGGCCTCCTTGCGGGCCATCTTCTTTTCGTCTCTCGTCAACCCCAGCACCCGGTTTGTCAACTCCCTGGTCTATGCGGGCGTGGGCTTGACCGGTGCCCTGCTTGCCATGGCGGGCGGGATTTCCGTAGGCAGCCTGACTACCTTCCTGAACTACGCCAACCAGTACACCAAGCCCTTCAATGAGATTTCCGGCGTGGTCACGGAGCTGCAAAACGCCCTGGCCTGTGCCGGCCGGGTCTTCGAGCTCATCGAAGCGCCCGAGCGCACCCCCGAGCCGGAGAATCCGGAGCGTCCGCAGACCATTCAGGGTGCGGTGGAGATTCACGACCTGAAATTCTCCTATGTGCCGGAGAAGCCTCTGATCGATAACTTTAACCTGAGCGTGGCTCCCGGCCAGCGGATTGCCATTGTCGGCCCTACAGGCTGCGGCAAGACCACCTTTATTAACCTTCTCATGCGGTTCTACGACCCCCAGAGCGGCGAAATTCTTCTCGATGGAGTAAATACCCGCCATATGCGCCGGGACGATCTGCGCCACTGTGTGGGCATGGTGCTTCAGGATACCTGGCTGAAGGCCGGCACCATCCGGGAGAACATCGCCATGGGTCGTCCGGAGGCCAGGGAGGACGAGATCATCGAGGCCGCAAAGCAGGCACACGCCCACAGCTTTATCCGCCGTCTGCCCCAGGGCTACGACACAGAGATTTCCGAAAACGGCGGCAATTTGTCCCAGGGGCAGAAGCAGCTGCTGTGCATTGCCCGGGTGATGCTGTGCCTGCCGCCCATGCTTTTCCTGGACGAGGCCACCTCATCCATCGACACCCGTACCGAGGTGAAGATTCAGAAGGCCTTCGATACCATGATGCAGGGAAGAACCTCCTTCATCGTGGCTCATCGGCTGTCCACCATCCAGGGGGCTGACCGGATTCTGGTTATGAAGGACGGGCACATCATCGAGCAGGGCAGACATGAAGAGCTCCTGCAAAAGCAGGGCTTCTACGCAAAGCTCTACGAGAGCCAGTTCGCCCATTAAAGAACGAAAAGGACGCACACCCGTGCGTCCTTGAGATTGTCAAAGAAACATGTCATTGCGAGCCAGTGCTCACACTGGCGTGGCAATCCCCCTGATATTCAAATATTTTCAATCCTAAACCAGCAGCTTTTACGTTCAACCGGGGGATTCCCACACCAGTCTGCGCTAAATTATGGTATGACTGCCACCGGCAGTCATTGCTATTTTAGATTTGCTGCGCGGAGCACCACTGGTTCGCAATGAAATGTTCTATCAAAATCACCCGTTGTATCAATTTGCAACAAATTCTGCTTCTAAATTTTGTCAAACCTGCGCCTTGAATTGCTCTTGCATTTTGTGCCCCTTTCGTGTATCCTGTGAAACATAGGCACGATAGTTACCAAATACATGAAAGGATTTGAAAATATGGTAATTAGAAATGACATAAAAGCTAAGAATAAGCGGCTTCTTTCCTGGATGCTCCTCTTGCTGACCCTGCTGCTAGCGGGCTGCGGTTCGGCGAAAGAGGAGGCAAACGCCCCGGATCCCTTTCAGGCCACCCTTCCCAGCGGCTACACCCTGACCATGTGCCCCCTGGGCGACGGGGAAGCCATGATTTGGAACAGTGACGATGCCCAGATCGGCGGCCTGATTCTCACTGATCTGACCGCCAAAGACCTGACGGATTCGGAGAGCTTCCCGCTGATGCACTATCTGAACAAGACCTTGTGGAACTGCCAATGGTTTACTTGGGTTGGAGATCAGGACGGCCATCCGGTCCTTCGTGTGAGCCAGTCCACGGCGGAAGACGGCACACACGATGTATTTAACCGCGTCCTGTTTGAACGGAATTCTAAGGTCTATGACCTGTGGTTTGTCAGCGACATGGCAGACACAGCCACCCAGACCGCCCTCACCGCCGCCATCGTAGAAAACTGAACCGGAATAAAATCGGCGTGACCAATTGGCCACGCCGATTTTGCGCGTATCATACTGAACTCCAATTAAAATCTTTAAAAAAGATTTTAATTGCCTGAAGGG
>ENA-UOJC01000102-UOJC01000102.1-human-gut-metagenome-genome-assembly--contig:-C104-NODE-102-length-148041-cov-34.697971_pt1 | contig 148041 bp, 139 predicted proteins | sample MGYA00242339_ERZ723886 | MGnify/ENA metagenome assembly ERZ723886 | reverse complement strand
AGCCTCAGATTTCGAAAGATTTCTGAGGCTTTTTTGTTTTTCCCACAGATTTCACTGATGCTCACAGATTTTTCCCAAATCTTTACATGAGAGATACAGAAAATCGGAAAACATTCTTTCAATCAACGACTTAGAAGATTGTGTACGAAAAGAATGCTGAAATATTGTAGAATTTCGTTGAATGATATTAATTTTTTAACACGCATAATTTGCTAGTTTCCAACAATTATCTTATATTTGCAAAGAGTTTCTGTGTCTCTTATGTAGAGATTCAGATGAACGACATCAAAAAACGAGCATGATTCGCATGATGAAAGAGACAAATATACACTCACAGGTTACGTCCACTATTGCAGGGGACGACGGCGAAGCCGTGGCAAAAAGTGAACAAAGCGCTAAGAAAAAGGTTCCGGAAAAGCCTAATGAAGGGCTTGAAAAACCTGCTGATGCAGGATGGTATGTGGCTGTAGTGAGAGTGAATTGTGAAACGAGAATAGCTGATTCTATACGAATCAATCTTAATCACAATCATGTTTGGTTTGATTACTGGATTCCCAAGGTAAAAGTAGTTTATATAGACAAACGTTCCAATAAGCGAAAAGTGAAAGAAAAGCTATTTCTTTCCACTTTCATCTTTTGCAATGTTTCTCCGAGACAACTTGACAAAATCCGCTTCCGTTCGGATGTGTATAAGATGCTGACGATGCCAGGTCAAAGGAAAATATACCAAATTCCCGACCAGGTTGTTGCCAACTATCGATATTTTGTAGAGAATGATGAAGAGCCCGTCACTGCTGCCCCTGTTCCTTTGAAGAAAGGAATCAAAGTGCGAGTGGTAGCAGGCAGCATGAAAGGTGTGGAAGCATACGTACAGAGTTATAATGGCAAGAAAGCCGTCATCGGCAGCGAAATCAAGTATATCAGTGGTGCAACGCTTACGATAAGTAGAAATTTACTCGAAGTCGTTGAAGAAGATTAAGTCGTAGAATGATCTTGTTGCATAAAAAAACTATGAGTTATCTGAGTAAAATGTTATAGTAAGTTATAGCAAAGCGGTCCCATCCCGCACAACCATGGCGAAGACCTTTGATGGTCCGCCAACCTTAGAGCGTAGCGGTTCTGAGCACCGAGTAGGGCGGTTACATCCTTCCTCCTGAGGTTTCTGTCCCCTACAAGGGGAACCGAAGGGGTCGTAAAGACTATTGAGGAAGGCTTGGTTAGAGGTGGAGCTCTCCTTGCAGGAGAGACGGAGAGGTAGAAAAATCAGCACAAATGGAAAAGCGAATGCGTGATGACTATCGCCGTAGAACCGGTAAGGAAGCAGAATCATTTTGTGTGTTGTAATGTTTAGCCCTAAGCCAAGTATAGGTTAATAAATGCATTTTTTCTCTTAATTCCTTGGTGATTACGAAAGAAAGTCGTAAATTTGCAGACAAAGATTAAAATAAAGGAGAATGTATTATGTTGATAAGTAATGTATCACAAGATAGAACCATTCCTTATTGGGATGAAATCAGGAATTTAAGCATTGAGGATAAATATTCCTTGATAGCTAAAATTGAGTCTTCTTTGGGCGATGTTGATATAAGTGAGTCGACTAATTCGATTCATGGGATACCACGTGAGGTGATGATTGCGGCTGCAGAATATGCTCTGAAGGAAAATAGAGCAGGTCGCTGCATTCCAAATTCGCAAGTTGAGTCTTTTATCAAAGCAAAAAGAGGATGGAAGTAGTTTGGTCTGACTTGGCTTTGACGCAGTTAGATGAAGTCATGGACTATGTGGAAGAACATTTTGGCTTATTAACCTCTCAAAAAGTTCTCCATAATATCTTGGAAAAGACAGATGAACTGGCTCAATATTCCACACATGGCATATATGATGCTCGCTACACTTCGTGGGTATCTGGTCAGGATATGGTTATACGCCACTTGTTGTTAGCTCCAAACCGTGTCTATTATTTGATAGATGGCGAGCAAATTGTAATTATGGGGATAGTTCATGTCAAGCGGTCTCCGCAAGCCGTAACTTCCATGATCAAACGCTTTTTAGAAGAATATGACAAATAGGTAAGTCTTCAGAAAATTGATGCTGTCAGCAACTGTTCGGAAATTCCGAACAGTTAGTAAAGAAGGCAATCGTATGATTACACGTAATATGGATTACTCCGCCATAACCCTGATGGGAACCTCCCCAGAAGTAATCCTATCAAAAGTAGAATAAAGCAAATATTCCTCATTCGAGTGGCGACAAGCGCAGAGCGATACTGCAATGAGGAACAAAAATGGTGGTCTCAACCAGCAAGTTATAGCAAGTTGTCCCCTGGCGGTCCCATCCCGCACAATTTGGCGAGGGCTTTGATGCCCCGTCAACCTTATAGCGTAGCGGTTCCGAGCACCGAGTAGGGCGGTTACATCCCTAATCCCTATGGTAGGGATTTAGGGCTTGGGTATAGGGTAAGGACCCCCTCTTCGCAAGAGGGGGACAGGGGAGTCGAAAATTGTTATAGGGCGTTAGCTGCTTATTACGAAGCATGCAATGCTGAAAGATTTCGCTTCACCATTCGATATAAACATAGACCTCTACAAGTAATTGGTCAGAGGTGTAAAAACTCCCCCAAATATTTGGTAGTTTCACAGAAAAAACTTATATTTGCAGGCAAAAAAGGAGAGACAATTATGAACACAATAGCAATTGACAGCAATATATATAAAGGTGCAGAAAGTTATGCTAAATTACATAATATTAGTGTGACAGCTGCAATAGAAAAGGCGATTTCTTTGTTTTTGCAAAAGGTACAACCTAAGCAAAAGCTATTAGAAACTGCTGAGTTTAATGATGCTTTGTCTTATGTTAAAACATTAAAGGCAAAAGGTGGCAAGCCGATACCGGCAGATGAAAATAGCTTAGATGCGTTGGTTGATAAAAAATATGCATTATGAGAGTTTTTATAGATACGAATATCTTAATAGATTTCGTTGTAAATCGTGCTTGAACATTGGTCATATGGTCATCCCATAGACCGATGCTGTCACATCCTGAATATTCCCCATTCGAGTGGCGACAAGTGCAGAGCGATACTGCAATGAGGAACAATTCTGGTGGGCTTAACCTGCAAGCCCCCTCCATACACTCACTTTCAGCAATATAATTGCAAGCTGATCCCCATAACAGCCCAGCGGTCCCATCCCGCACAATATGGCGAAGACCTTTGATGGTCCGCCAACCTTATAGCGTAGCGGTTCCGAGCACCGAGTAGGGCGGTTACATCCCTAATCCCTATGGTAGGGATTTAGGGCTTGGGTATAGGGTAAGGACCCCCTCTTCGCAAGAGGGGGACAGGGGAGTCGAAACAAAACTTACGTTATGAACATAGAAGAAAAAAAGCAGATTTTATGCGTCGCTTCAAGGCTTCTAGGGAGCGAAAGGTAGAATACATATCACAAATGGAGAAGCGAATGCGTGATGACTATCGCCGTAGAACCGGTAAGGAAGCAGAATCATTTTGTGTGTTGTAATGTTTAGCCCTAAGCCAAGTATAGGTTAATAAATGCATTTTTTCTCTTAATTCCTTGGTGTTTACGTCAGAAAGTAGTATCTTTGCAGCAGTCTTTATTATAGGAGGTTATACAATGATAGAAATAAAAGAAACATTAGTTATTAAAAGCGATTCCCCAAAGGTAGCAGAGTGGGTGAAGCGTATGAAGGCATATAAGGCAGCTCAGCTGCAAGATATGGCAAAACGAGGATGCGAGGTTTGTGATATTGCTATGTAATGGATGCATTTGAATATAGATTTACAAGCAAAACGGGTGATATATATATCGTGCGAATTCTGAATGATGGAGCGAGATTTTTGTCATCCGAAATAAATTCCGCCTTAGAAAAGTCTGATGTTGAGGTATGGGGAATATATCTCAACAGAATAGGTAGTTATAAACATGTGACAGGGATTCGGGATTTATCACTTATCTCTAATCAAATTTATAGCTTCTTCAGGTCTCATGACAATGCGATATTGTATTATGTATGCGATGATATAGCCGATGTTCCGATGAATGCTCGTAAAAAGGCAGAAGGCTTTTCGGTACAGTATTATCGTAACAGACTTTTTACAAGTTTGTTTCAAAAGCTTCAAGGGTTATTAGATATGAATGTTGTTGATTTACCAATTTGCATTGATGCTTGTGGTAACGATATGTATATTCATATAATGGTTCGCGAAGAACAATTGGATGTTGCTAAGAGAATCAAGCAAGACGTGCTTGATGGTTTTAGCAAATAGGGCATTGCTCTTTTGTTCCATTTTGGAACATATGGTCAATGGCGGTCATAAGATTTCCGCCATAACCCTGATGGGTACCTCTCCAGAAGTAATCCTCTCAAAAGTAGAATAAAAAATAATATTCCTCATTCGAGCGACGACAAGCGCAGAGCGATACTGCAATGAGGAACAAAAATGGTGGTCTCAATCTGTAAGCCCTCTCCATGCACTCACTTTCAACAATATAATTGCAAGCTGATCCCCATAACAGCCAGGCGGTCCCATCCCGCAAAACATGGCGAAGACCTTTGATGGTCCGCCAACCTTAGAGCGTAGCGGTTCTGAGCACCGGAGGGCGGTTACATCCTCTCGTTCCTGAGGAAAGAGAGGCTTGGTGAGAAAGGTGGAGCTCTCCTTGCAGGAGAGACGGAGAGGTAGAAAAATACCTTCTTTAATGGGAAAAAGCGATGCCAGTGAGTGCAATGAAAGCTCGCTTTCAAATTGCCGAGTGCAGCTCGCTTTATCAACAAGGAAGGACGGGATGATTTGCATGCAAAGCCATTTTGACAATCATGTGATGTAATCAGAACGAATACAACGAACAAAGGGGAACGACCAAAGACTGGTTGTTCCCCTTTGTTCGTTTAGAGGCAATTGTATCAGGTGTATCTGTCATCTCTGATTTTCCCATCAATTATCGGCTTGCGGTATTCCTGCAAGGTGCGGCGACCGAGCTTTAAGTGCTCGGAGAGTTCCTGATGGACAGACAAAGCCACCGCAAATGACATATATAATAAAGTAGATGATGCCAACGCCAAAATACTGGCAGCCCTATAAGCTGCAAAAAAGAATAAAAAGAGGGATTTTGTAAAATGAACCAAAATGAACCAATTTTTCCTGAATCTTTACATAAGAGACACAGAAAAACCGAAAACTTTCGTTCAATCAACGACTTAGGAAATTATGTACGAAAAGAATCGTAAAATAATGTTGATTTACGTAGAATGATATTAATTTTTTAACACGCATAATTTGCTAGTTTCCAACAATTTTCGTATTTTTGCAAGGAGATTCTGTGTCTCTTATATCGAGATTCAGATGAACGTCATCAAAAAACGAACTTGATTCGCATGATGAAAGAGATAAATATACACTCACAGGTTACGTCCACTATTGCAAGGGACGACGGCGAAGCCATGGCAAAAAGTGAAGGATATGTAGCTGAAAATGGTTTTGTAGCAACAGATCCGACGCACTTTGGAAAGACGTATCATGATAAACTCCTTTAGCTGGCAATGCCAGCCAAAAGGAGTTATAAGAGTTAATCAAGGCGGTGACGAGCAGCCCAGCTTCCAGCATCCAGACACGGACACTCTTTGGGAGTAGTTCCAGGCAAGTCCCGATGGCCCACAATCTTCGCTTTCGGAAAGAGAATCTTCAGATTTCTGAAAAGGTCAATGAGTCTCGTTTCCTGCTCAGTGGTCATGGTGTTGCAAGGCTTGCCTTGCTCATCGAGCCCTCCCTCATAGCAGATGCCGATAGAACATCTATTATAAGGTCGGGCATGAGCCCCCACCTCCAGCAGCTTACGGTGCTGCGTCATCGTACCATCCTTACGGATGTAGAAATGATAGCCGATGTCATAAAACCCACGAGCCTTATGGTCACGGCGCAGCTGTTCCACACTATAGTCCTGATTGCATCGGCTAGCCGAGCAATGCAGTACCAGAAATCTCACAGAGTCGGCAGACATCATGTTCTTGCCGTTCTCCACTTTGGCGAGGAGCATGCGCTCAGAGCGTACCTTCCCCCCGCCAATGTTCATTGGAAATGTATCTTTCGTCATAGGAATAATTCAACATTCAACACTCAACACTCAACATTCCTATAAGGCGCACGAGCTTACTCCCAGTGCCGTGAGAGCAGCAATCAGCGCCTGTACGATGGCATTCACGATTTGAGTCCAGGAAATCTTGTTTGGATTTGATTCAGAGTTAGAACGAAACATTTTCATAATCAATAAAATTTAAATGAAACAGTAAGTTATCAGAGTTTAGCAGTGCCTCCCTTTCAGAGAGGTAAGGCACTGCCAGAGTTGGAGACTATTCCAATCCGTCACCATTGTCGGAACCTGTTCCGCCAGCCTCGGTGCCGGAACCGCCGCCTGTAGTCTCACCACCAGTACTCTCTCCGCCAGTGGTTTCACCGCCAGTAGTCTTATCCTTCTTCTCTTCACCATACTTGACGAGTTTGATGGAATCAGGAATCAGGTTGTAGAGGCGAGTACCATTCTGCAACTTGGTGAAAGAAGGACGGAAGGCAGGAACGAGACTCTTGACGAGTTTAGCGTTCGCCTTACTCTCATCTTCTACAGCTTTGCCGGTAATGAAGCGGATGAAGAGCTTGCCGAATCCAAGCAACTCGATGTCGTAACCCTTCTTCAGGTTCTCCTTCACGTAGTAAGCATAGCGGTCCAGTACCGCCTTTACGTCTGCAGGAGTAGCTGTAGACTCCACTGCGATTTGGTTAGCAACCTCCTCAGTGGTCAAGGTTCCGTAACTGTAAGGTCTAACAGAAAAGAGAGTCTGACCCTTCTTCTCACCCATGTTAATGGTCTTCTTTGCAACTTTGTAGCTTTTACTCATAATTAAAACATTTAAAAGATTAATACTAAAGTTCAGTCATCGTCAGTCCAAAGAGATTAGCAATCCCGTTTGTTCTGATTGACGTTGCGAAGATACAACATTTCGGAGGCGAAAACAAATGCCTTCACTGACGTTCACCATCTGTTTACTGCTCATTCACGATACGTTCACTTTTAATAAAAATCATAGCAATGGAAGATACCAGCAAGGCAAATATCGTCTTTAATATCTCTGGCGGTAACAACCAGATTCTGCCCAATGCTATCAAGGCTGAGCAAAACTTTTATGGCGACAAGTACATAGAGGAGATGATGAAGGCGAAGACCACAATTCAAGAGCCTGTTCTCTCACCCGAAACAACCCGACTCTCCTTATATATTAATAATGTGGAAGCATTAGCAGAATATGTAGCCAAGCTCTCTGCATGCACCAATGCCAAGGAATTGGCTCAGGTGGTGATGGATATGGTGAATGATACAGACGTAAAGGTTGACCAAGATATTATGGTGAAGCAGGAGTTCATCGAAGTCTTACAGCCCTTGGCTCCTCAGGTTACTACAGGCATCAGTAATATCCGCAAGTATATCAATGAAGCCTGGTATAAGTGGAAATGATTACCAATGAAGTAGCGTGAGGAAAAATACTGACAAAAGGCACTTTTACGCACTCCATAATTTCAGAATTTTCAATGAATCCAAATTCGTTTTGTAGAATTGAAATTATGTTGAGGCTTGGTAAATTACTGATAATCAGCAGTGTATAAAAATCGAAAAATATACTTGGTCTCTTGAAAATCTATAGTCGTACGACTATGACCCCTATAGTTGTACGACTATAACTCCAGAGTTGTACAACTATAGCATGTATAGTCGTACAACTGAAGCTTTACAGTCGTACAACTATAGGATTTTCAACTCGCAAAACTTGCGGATTATGGTTAATTGCTGCTGAAAATTGGCTTTTATTGATTCTAGATGGTTAATTTAGTATGGAGGATAAAAATTTGTACATGATACAGAAGGCACAGGAGTTCATGAATGAGAATCACTTCGCCGACGTCTCCCGAGTGCAATGTCTGCTACGCAAGATGATGTCCAAGGAGTATCATGGCCTCATCGATCAAATCAAGGAGTGCCAGGATCCCCATGCAATCTTCAATATTCATGGCGGAAACAATCTCATTGCGCCCACTGCCAGCCAGGCAGAGCAAAAATTGGTGGAGAAACCTGCTGACGAGATAAAAAAAGATAAGGAATAATCAAGAAAGAAGACCGAGATGCTGAACGATTTCGCTTCACCATTCGATATCACCGTAGATTTCCACAAGTAATTGGGCGGAGTTGAAAAAACACCCCAAAAATTTGGTAGTTTCACGGAAAACCCTTATTTTTGCACCTAAAAAAAGGAGATACAATAATGAAGACAATAGATCAGATTTTGAAAATAAAGGCAGTAGTGCTTTATATACTGAAAGCATTCCCAGAAGGAGTTGATTATATTCATCTCTTTAAGGTTATGTATTTTGCGCAGCAAGATCAGTTAAAGGAATACGGATTGCCAATCATTTACGATACTTTTGTTGCAAGAAAGCATGGTCCTGTACCAGCTTTAACCTATAAGGTGTTGCGTGGTATTGAAGGCAAGGCAGACCTTTCTTCGCCAGAATTGAAGGATTTTGCAGATTCATTGAATATAGCTATCTCTCAGGATGGTCATCAACTTGTTCTAGCTTCCAAGAATGCGGAATGCGATATGGATGAACTGTCTGTAGCTGATGTGAAGATGTTGAATAAATGGATTGAAAAGTGCAAGGATGTAGAATCCTTTGACCTATCTGATAAGTCCCATGAAGACAGAGCTTGGAAACGTGCAAAACGTCAGGCTGACAAGACAGGTGAGGACTCCAAGATAACCATGTATGATATGGCAGCTGCGGCAGGAGCAAGCAAAGACATGCTATGCGTAATTCGTGACCGCCAATCAGTTCAAAAAGCATTATCATGGATTTAAGGGAGTTGCAGAAAACCTATCTTGATAATCTTCGTAAGGTTACCGAAGATAAATTAGAAATAGGTTCGTTGGTACGAACAGTTATTTCAATAGAAGAAGGCTTGGTCTTCAAGGATGGAAGAAAGCAGAAACCAAAGAAGTTAGTAATTATCGGAGTAGATAAAGTGAAAAAAGTATGTTATGGTTCAGTATTGGTTAATACAAAAATGAGTCCTAAGGCAGCTTATTCCGATTCTTTTCTTTCAGCCCAATATCTTCTTCATCAGACAGATTATCCTGAATTCTTGAAGTATGATAGTTTTGTTGATTGTGGCATGCTCTTTTCTATCCCATTAAAGAAATTGATGGAAGGAGAGTATTTTGGAACTTTGACCTCCCAAGATCTCCAAGGCATCTTTGAGGTACTTAAAACAACCGAAACTCTTACTAATAAGGAAAAGAAGAGATTTGGAATCGTTTGATAAATCTTAAAAATCTGTGTACTCAGCGAAATCTGTGGGACATTAGAAAGAATAAACTCCCCCATTCGAGCGACGACAAGCGCAGAGCGATACTGCAATGAGGAACAAATATAACATTTTTCAAAAAACTGATAGGTGTAACTACTTATAATATAGTAGAGACGCTGTATTGGTGATATACGAATCGTTGCTTGCAACGAAAAAAATCCGTGAGATCCGTGAGATCCGTGAGCGACTAAGAAATAATATTGAGTGTTGATTTTTGAACACGAATCTCTTGAATCTCTCGAATCTTTAGAGCAATAGTTCGTTAATAATTCAATAATGTGCTAAGCAGCTATACGCTGTAAGCACGAGAGATCTTTGAAAATCTTGCTAATTAAAGTTCGGTTCGGGGTGTACCCGCTTGCTTTAAAAATTCGTTTCACCAGATAAATGTTGGTCATCAGTGACTTGAATGAAGACATAGAATATTCCATTCCCATCTCCTTCATAGTTACCTTGGCAACATTTAGTGATGTGAACGAAGCATTGAAAGCAAAATCGAGTTTCCACTTATCGCGAGCCTGGCAGTCCATAAGACCAGTATAGCCTTTGGCGTCACGAAAGCAAAATTCGATCTGGAACCTGGTTCTATAATAAAGAAGTACCTCTTCACCCGAAAGTGAGGTGTCTGTAGAGAAGAATAGTTTCTTCTTGCCATTCGGCATCTGCCAGATGACAAGTCTAACTTTACACCTGAGTGCCTTGGAATAGGCTATCAAAGTATAAGCTGTTCCTTCTATATCTTCCATCTCCATCTTCTCCATTCGAGTGAGGTCAAGATTCTTCATATCAATCTTGCCATCCTTGGTCTTTGGGCGACCACGTTTTCCAGTACGTGGACCAGCATAGACATAAAAGAGACAAGCATTGTCACGAAAGCGGCTTATCAAAGAGAACCCTTCTTTCTTTATCCCATTAACAAATGTACTTGTAGAGAAGTAAGCATCTGCAACTATGAGGGTTGAGAGTTTGAGAAGTTCCTTGCGATAACGCTTAATGACGCCGATATAGAAATCTACCATAGTCTTGTTTCTAAGACTCAGTTCTTTATTACTTAGCGACTGGTGGGCTTTTAACATCATGCAGTCTTTGGCATCAATATCAATGAGGCCAATACCCATGATTTCGAGACCATGTTTAACAGACTGTGCACATCCCGACCAAAAACGACCGATATGTGGAGTCTTCTTGCCAGCTTTGCTGATGTAACTGGGATCAATGGCAATAGCCCATCTTCCCTGTTTACCAAAGAAGCGCTTGGCAAGTGAGACATTAAGTTTGAGCCAGTCAATGCTTTTCGACTTTTTCAAGCCGAATGCGTTGCGATAGGTTTGCTCAACATGCAAGCCATACCTCCCCATTTGGGTGAAATTTATCTTTCTTGGTATTACCATGAACAAAATTATCACCTCGATGAGTATTTTCTCGAAACTTTTTGTTATCTTTGCAGCTGAATCTTCAACTGCATCTTTAAAGATATCCATATATTGGTCAAGTCCTGTATTCATATAATTTTGCGTTTGTCGTGATTTGCAAAGTTACTGAAAAATCAGTGACTTGACCAACTTTTTACAGTTAAGTTTTCATAAGCATTTCTTAATATAAGTTATTGATTTACAGACGATTAAATATTAATTTAACGCAGTATTGTTAGAGACTAAGCAACATATTCGTGTAATTCGTGCAATTCGTGTTCCGAAAAAAAATGCGTAATTCGTGTGCAGAGAAATATCTATTGCTGTGAGGCATAGTGACGACTGTTGCTTGCAACGAAGAAATCTGTGTTAATCTGTGAGATCTGTGGGAGCTTAAGAAAATATTCAAGAAATCGCTTGGCGTTTTCGGAAGAAAGTCGTATATTTGCAGCCGAAAAGATATAAAATAATAGGAGATAGGAATTATGATTAACGATAGAAAAGAAGCCATATTGTTTATTGCAAAGAAACAACATGGTGGCAAAAGAGAATTGATCGGCGAGATTGGAGAAAAATTCTTCAATCAATTCTGTCGTATGGGCTTTATCAAGAAAGGCATTACAAAAGATAAGTTGGAACAAGTAAACTCTACTTGGCAAATAACCAAGCTTGGCAAGGAGCAGGAAAAATTCTATCGTGAGCCAACTCGCTTGGAACGACTAGATGGACAACGTTTTTATGCTTTAGGGGTATAAATGATGAAAGGTTATTGTGTTTTTTGGATTCCATCCATATATCATGTGGCACCAGTTCCCTTGTCAGAGAATTCCTTTTTAGAAAAAGAAGATATTTCTGATGAAGTAGGATGCCAGTGCCATTTGTCATTGAAGTTAGATTCACAAGAAAACATTATCGTAATTCTCTCCTTGCATGGAATTGATGTGGAATTTTCTTTGATGCATAAGGGTTCTAACGATAATGGCTTTATCCTCTATTCATTTGACGTGTCTGTTGCTGATACAGAATTGCTAATTAAGGCTTTGACAAACCCCATATATCATTATGTCAAGGGATTTTATCATGAACATAAGAATCATACGGATGACTGTGATTCCATTCTTGATGCTTATGTATGTACGGAGGAAAGCGACTCTCAGATTTCTTCTCCAGACAACAAACCTTTAATATTTTATTTGCGCCAATATGAAAAACGATTCCGAGACTTTACTGAACAATTGGAATTTGATGCATCCTATCTTATGAGTATCTTGGATTCACCAGATTATCGTGATGTCTTGTACAAGGAAAAGTTTGAAAGTTTTGATGCAAGATGTATAGATATCTTAGGGGAGGTTGTCTATTATCGTGCTTTATTGTATTCTCATAACAATGTTTCTTATCACAAAGCTCTTGGTGATAACCATACGCTACAGGCATGTGCATTTAATACAGACAATGCTATAAATAATATAAAGGTGATAAAGGAGCGAGTGGAAAATGTCTTTCAGGGCAGACGGGCTAATGCTACATTAGTTCATATCAAGATGGCTAATGACATGCTTGTTGCAGGAGATAAAATCTCGAAGTTAAGTGTGCGCTTGGGATGGCTTGGTGCTATTTTGGGAGTGCTGAGCTTATTACTTGGTATCATTTCTATATTATAAATGCTCAACTTCTTGAAGTCTTCTGTTCATATCAAGGCAAAGAGAGGATGGAAGTAGTTTGAGATCCGTGAGATCCGTGAAATCCGTGAGCGACTAAGAAATAATATTGAGTGTTGATTTTTGAACACGAATCTCTTGAATCACTCGAATCTTTAGAGACTAAGCAACATATTTGTGTAATTCGTGCAATTCGTGTTCAGTAAAATCAATGTGTAATTCGCGTGCAGAGAAATATCTATTGCTGCGAAGCTTAGTGAGAACCGTTGCTGCAACGAGAGTATCTGTGCAAATCCGTGAATTGAAAATCGGCGGCCGAAGGGAGATTTGTCCACGGGACCCACTGACCAGTGGGAAGTAAAGCCAAATCTGTGGGAGATTAGAGCAAGAATCAAAAACTCCTCCAAAAATTTGGTAGTTTCACAGAAAACCCTTATATTTGCAGCCAATAATTTAGAATATTACGATTATGGCAACATTGGTACTCGATAATACATTATATCAAGGCTATGCAACGATAGCAGAGCAGAATAACATCAGTGTGACTGATGCTATGGCAGAAGCTTTACGATTATTGAAGCAACACTTGAAAAAGAAACCAAGTCTTTCGTTAAGACAACGACTTGAGAAGCGAATTCTTGAACTTCGAGATTTGCCGGCAAATTGGGATTATGCGGGTTCCCCTTCCATATCATCAGAAGCATGTGATTATTCTCAGAAGGTTGTTGCATGTTGTAGCGAATCGTTACTTCAAGGATTAGCAATATTCCCAAATACCAATGGCTATATATTAATGCAATGGAAGACCTCCAAAGGAGACGCCTGTTTATCTATTCTTAGTGATAGGATAGTGTATGATGTCAATTATGGAGAGATAGAGAAAGAGGGCATCCTCCCACTTTCGGAACTCCCTAAATTTTTGGAAGTCTTAAAGAACATAGCCTAATGGAATGTGATATAACATTTGAGAAACCAGTATTGAAAGATTTGGAGGAGATTGCTCGATTGTTGTCTTCTCCAGCCTTTTATGATGAAAATACCCATCAGTTGAATTTTGCGGCATTTAATCTTCGACGTTTTACGAATGGTGAAGTAGAGTCTTATGTCTCATTGTCCAGGCTGTCTTTTATAGACCAAAAGCATTTGAATAAAAAAGGTAAGTATGTTTTTAAAAAGACAGAAAGCCATTATGTGGGTTATGCTCTTTTTACTCCAAGTTATTTAGCAAACTTACATGATAGATTAAGAATATATCCTGTTAAAGCAGGTCTTAATGATCATTGTGGTATGTTTTTCTTGGATAAGGATAAGAAGTTAATCTGTGATGACTTGACGATTCGTCCTTATACATTAAAAACGTTACGCTCTCTTTGTGACTTATTGCAAGCTAATGTTGTTTTAAAATAGGAGTAGTACCCAGCACCTTTAGCAAGATAATAGGAAGGCGGTCCCATCCCGCACACCCATGGCGAGGGCTTTGATGCCCCGCCAACCTTAGAGCGTAGCGGTTCCGAGCACCGAGTAGGGCGGTTACATCCCTTGCCCTTTTGGAAAGGGCGAGGGCTTGGGAGTGGGTTAAGGACCCCCTCTTCGCAAGAGGGGGACAGGGGAGTCGAGGAGATTACATTATGACCATAGAAGAAAAAAAGGCAGATTTTATGTGTCGCTTCAAGGCTTCTAGGGAGCGAAAGGCAGAATACATAGCACAAATGGAAAAGTGTATGCGCGATGACTATCGCCGCAGAACTGGTAAGGAAGCAGAATCATTCTGTGTGTTGTAATGTTTAGCCATAAGCCAAGCATAGGTTAATAAATGCATTTTTTCTCTTAAATCCTTGGTGATTACGAAATAAAATCGTACTTTTGTCGCTATATTAGCAATAAAAATGTATGATTATGGCAAACGACAATAATATACAGCTTATGGCTGATGATTCACAGATAGTACTCTATCAACCAGATGAAAGTATCTCTCTTCAAGTAAAAATAGAAGAAGATACGGTATGGCTTACGCAAGCTCAAATGATGGAACTTTTTGGTTCTAGTAAAGCTAATATTAGTGAGCACATTACTAATATTTATCAGCAAGGAGAATTGGTGCAGTCTGCAACTGTTCGGAAATTCCGAACAGTTAGAAAAGAAGGCAATCGTATGGTTACACGTAATATGGATTACTATAATCTTGATATGATTATATCAGTCGGCTTTCGTGTAAATAGTCATCAAGGTATTCGCTTTCGTCAATGGGCTAACAATGTCTTGAAGGAATATCTTCTTCGTGGATATGCTGTACATCAGCAGATGCTTCAAATGGAGCAACGTATTGACAGCAAACTTATGTTGCAGCATGATGAGATGCAACGAATAAAGAATACCCAGGTTAAGCAGCAACAGCAGCTTGATTTCTTTATTCGGACTTCGACCCCTCCTGCAGAGATGGTCTTCTTCGAAGGTGATTTCTATACTGCAAGAGTTGCTTTGGAGAACCTTGTTCGTTCTGCCAATCATCGAGTAATCATCATAGATGGCTATGTTTCATCGCTAACCCTGAGTGTGTTAGATGTTCGTAAACCGGAAGTTTCAGCGACAGTTTATACTGCAGGTGTAGGTCAAGGAATGCAACGTCTCATGGATGAGCATGACCGCCTCTTCCCCGACAATCATATAGATATCAGAAAATGGAGTAACGAGTCTCATGACCGCTGGCTTATCATAGATGATAGCCTCTATCATTGTGGCCATTCCTTAAACGCCAATGGCGGTCATAAGATTTCCGCCATAACCCTGATGGGCACCTCTCCTGAGGTAATCCTATCAAAAGTAGAATAAAAACAATATTCCTCATTCGAGTGGCGACAAGTGCAGAGCGATACTGCAATGAGGAACAAAAATGGTGGTCTCAACCAGCAAGTTATAGCAAGTTGTCCCCTGGCGGTTACATCCTTCCTTTCTCAGAAGGGAAGGCTTGGTTAGGATGTATCAGGTGTATCTGTCATCATCACAAAGGTTGCAACCAAACGAAAGATGGAGAAGGCACCACGCAAATCTATCTCAATTCCATCAAAAGCTCAGAAGTAGATGATGCCAACGCCAAAATACTGGCAGCCCTATAAGCCACAAAAAAGAATAAAAAGAGGGATTTTGTAAAATGAACCAAAATGAACCATTTTTCCTGAATCTTTACATGAGAGATACAGAAAAACCGAAAACTTTCGTTCAATCAACGACTTAGGAAATTATGTGCGAAAAGAATAGTAAAATAATGTTGATTTTCGTAGAATGATATTAATTTTTTAACACGCATAATTTGCTAGTTTCCAACAATTTTCGTATTTTTGCAAGGAGATTCTGTGTCTCTTATATCGAGATTCAGATGAACGTCATCAAAAAACGAACTTGATTCGCATGATGAAAGAGACAAATATACAATCACAGGTTACGTCCACTATTGCAGGGGACGACGGCGAAGCCATGGCAAAAAGTGAAGAAAACGCTAAGGAAATGGCTCCCAAAAAGCCTAATGAAGGGCTTAAAAAACCTGATGATGCAGGATGGTACGTGGCTGTAGTGAGAGTGAATTGTGAAACGAGAATCGCTGATTCTATACGAATAAATCTCAATCGCAATCATGTTTGGTTTGATTACTGGATTCCTAAGGTAAAAGTAGTTTATATAGACAAGCGTTCCAATAAGCGAAGAGTGAAAGAAAAGCTATTTCTTTCCACTTTCATCTTTTGTAACGTCTCTCCGTCACAACTTGATAAGATCCGCTTCCGTTCGGATGTGTATAAGATGCTGACGATGCCAGGTTAAAGGAAAATATACCAAATTCCCGATCAGGTTATTGCCAACTATCGATATTTTGTAGAGAATGATGAAGAGCCTGTCACTGCTGCCCCTATTCCTTTGAAGAAAGGTATCAAAGTGCGAGGGGTGTCGGGTAGCATGAAAGGTGTGGAAGCATACGTGCAGAGCTATAATGGCAAGAAAGCCGTCATCGGCAGCGAAATCAAGTACATCAGTGGTGCAACGCTTACGATAAGTAGAAATTTGTTGGAAATTGTAGAAAATTAAAAACTCCTCCAAAAATTTGGTAGTTTCAAAGAAAACCCTTATATTTGCAGGCAAAAAGGAGATACAATAATGAAGACAATAGATCAGATTTTGAAAATAAAGGCAGTAGTGCTTTATATACTGAAAGCATTCCCAGAAGGAGTTGATTATATTCATCTCTTTAAGGTTATGTATTTTGCGCAGCAAGATCAGTTAAAGGAATACGGATTGCCAATCATTTACGATACTTTTGTTGCAAGAAAGCATGGTCCTGTACCAGCTTTAACCTATAAGGTGTTGCGTGGTATTGAAGGCAAGGCAGACCTTTCTTCGCCAGAATTGAAGGATTTTGCAGATTCATTGAATATAGCTATCTCTCAGGATGGTCATCAACTTGTTCTAGCTTCCAAGAATGCGGAATGCGATATGGATGAACTGTCTGTAGCTGATGTGAAGATGTTGAATAAATGGATTGAAAAGTGCAAGGATGTAGAATCCTTTGACCTATCTGATAAGTCCCATGAAGACAGAGCTTGGAAACGTGCAAAACGTCAGGCTGACAAGACAGGTGAGGACTCCAAGATAACCATGTATGATATGGCAGCTGCGGCAGGAGCAAGCAAAGACATGCTATGCGTAATTCGTGACCGCCAATCAGTTCAAAAAGCATTATCATGGATTTAAGGGAGTTGCAGAAAACCTATCTTGATAATCTTCGTAAGGTTACCGAAGATAAATTAGAAATAGGTTCGTTGGTACGAACAGTTATTTCAATAGAAGAAGGCTTGGTCTTCAAGGATGGAAGAAAGCAGAAACCAAAGAAGTTAGTAATTATCGGAGTAGATAAAGTGAAAAAAGTATGTTATGGTTCAGTATTGGTTAATACAAAAATGAGTCCTAAGGCAGCTTATTCCGATTCTTTTCTTTCAGCCCAATATCTTCTTCATCAGACAGATTATCCTGAATTCTTGAAGTATGATAGTTTTGTTGATTGTGGCATGCTCTTTTCTATCCCATTAAAGAAATTGATGGAAGGAGAGTATTTTGGAACTTTGACCTCCCAAGATCTCCAAGGCATCTTTGAGGTACTTAAAACAACCGAAACTCTTACTAATAAGGAAAAGAAGAGATTTGGAATCATATAAACTATTCTTCCCCATTCGAATGGCGACAAGTGCAGAGCGATACTGCAATGAGGAACAAAATAAAATTAAACACCATCGTATTCCGCACAACTCAAAAGATCTGCGTCATCAGCGAGATCCGCGTGCCCTTAATCCCCCCAGACCGCACAGGTCTAAGAAATCTGTGTTTATCTGTGCAATCTGTGGGACTTAAAAAGAATAAACTCCTCATTCGAGCGACGACCAGTGCAGAGCGATACTGCAATGAGGAACAAATATGGTGATTCCAACCAGCAAGCCGTCCCCATGCGTTCCTAATCAGCAAGCTATAGTAAGGCGGTCCCCATCATCAAGATGTCCCCTGGCGGTCCCATCCCGCACAATATGACGAAGACCTTTGATGGTCCGCCAACCTTAGAGCGTAGCGGTTCCGAGCACCGAGTAGGGCGGTTTCCTCCCTCGCTCCTGAGGAGAGAGGGTCGGGGTGAGAGGTGGAGCCTTCCTTAACGGTAAGGAAGGACGGGTAGGTTTTCGAACAGATAGCACTGTAGGGCGGTTACATCCCTAATCCCTATGGTAGGGATTTAGGGCTTGGGTATAGGGTAAGGACCCCCTCTTCGCAAGAGGGGGACAGGGGAGTCGAAAAAACAATATAATACAATGAACAAAGAAGAAAGAAATTCCTTTCGAAAGGAAATGATTGGTAAGTTAGAAGAACAATGGGCTAAGTCGAATAGCCCAGAAGACGACCTCTTCTATTATCACCCTTCAGAAGATAAAATCGTTCTATCCCATGCCCTGTTCTGGGTTATGACCCAAAATATCAAAGGTAAGGTAGGCAAGGAAAAGTACTTATTGCTTCTCCGCCAATATCAGGAAGAGATGCTCGAAGCATACTTAACTGAATCAGAAGATTTCAAAGACCTGCTTCACTATTGTAACGTCATATACAATACCCTTCCTGTAATCCTTCGAAGCATGTACGATTTCCGTATCCACTTAGATGCTCGTAAGCTTGCCGCCATAACGATAGTCGCTGGCGGTTATGGTGGTGATATGCCAGAAGACCAGGCTTATGACCTCCTCGATGATATAGACTTCTATTATAATAAGGTGAAGTGCCGCAAGATAGAAAAGCTCATGCCGGTATTGAGTAAGTTGGTAATAGAAGAGCAAAAGTTACTTTAGCTTGCATTGAGGAATGCTTCTGACGCTATAATATAGTGGGTACGATGTAATGGTGATATACGGAGAATGTCAAGGCTGCCTAAATGGCAGCTTTGGCAATACCAATTAATAATATGCTTTTTTTGAAAAATTATTGGATGTGCTAACTACTGAAAATCAGTAGTTACGTTCTAACGGTGATTTACTCCAGATGGCAACAAAATAGTTCAAAGACCGAATCGCCCAACTTTGGGACTATATTTAGGCAATAAGAGGCATTTTTGACGCTGTATAAACTGGTCGTTTGCCAACTTGCCGCCAAAGTTAGTTAACGCCAAGGATAGCGTAAAAACTTTCCAAGGCATATATTTAATTCAAATTTAACACACTTTTTAAAGTGGAGTCATTAATTTAATTACGAACAATGAAAGAAATTAAATCACATAAACGAAGAGGAAAACTGCCTAAAATAGAGGTGGTTGATTTGTTTTGTGGTATTGGTGGGTTGAGTTTTGGAATGAAATCTAAGGGCTTTTCCATTCTTGCTGGATTTGATTTAGATGCAACTTGTAAATATGCATATGAAACTAACAACGAAGCCAAATTCAATTATAAGGATATCAAGGAGGTTCATGGAATAGATATAAACAAATACTATTCAAAGAAATCCATCAAGGTGTTGGCTGGTTGTGCACCATGTCAGCCGTTTTCTTCTTATGCATTCAAAAACAAAGAGAAAGATCCGAATAAGTATGATTTACTATACGAATTCGGTAGATTGGTGAAGGAAGTTCAGCCAGATATTATAACAATGGAAAATGTACCATCCCTTCTTACTTTTAATGAGAAAGATGTTTTTGGCGATTTTGTACATACGCTAAAAGAAGCAAAATATAACGTTTCGTATCATGTAGTATATTGCCCAGATTATGGTATTCCTCAGACGCGAAAGAGGTTGGTTTTATTGGCATCTCGGCTAGGTCCTATAGATTTGATTAAGGAAACTTGTACCCCCGATAATTATAAAACAGTACGAGATACTATTGGAAACTTGCCTCCTTTAAAAGCTGGCGAGGCTAGCTCCACTGACTCCCTACACAGATGTTGTTTCCTATCAGAAAAGAATTTGCAGCGCATCAAGGCGACTCCAGCAGGAGGTAGTTGGAAAGACTGGCCATCAGAGCTGGTTTTGGAATGTCATAAAAGAAAGGGTGGAAAAAGTTTTGGTAGTGTATATGGAAGAATGCGATGGGACAAGCCTAGTCCTACCATGACCACGCAATGTACGGGTTTGGGAAATGGAAGATTCGGTCATCCCGACCAAGATAGGGCTATTTCTGTTAGAGAAGCGGCACTGTTGCAAACCTTCCCTCGTTCTTATGCCTTCTTTGACAACGAGGATTCAATATCTATTGGTGTAGCCTCTAGATACATCGGGAATGCTGTACCTCCCAGACTTGGGGAAGTAATTGCAGAAAGTATTATTCAACATATTAGAAATACGCCAAATGAAAGATAAAAATCAAACCTTAAAATGGCGATTTGATGTTTCGACTTTTCGCTTGATAGGTCGTGAGCTCATTACAGATAGAGTCACGGCTCTATTCGAATTGGTGAAAAATTGCTATGATGCCAATGCATGTCAGGTTACTGTTCGATTCACAAATGTGGGGGCTGACAAACAAAATGCTGTCATAGAAATTATCGACGATGGCTGTGGCATGTCTTTTGAAGATATCAGGGACAAATGGATGGTTATTGGAACGTCATCTAAACGTAAAAATCCCTATTCTCCAGAACCTTTTCACCGAAGATGCGTAGGCGAAAAAGGAATTGGACGGTTTGCTGTTGATAAGCTAGGTGACAAGACTCGCATTATTACCAAAACAGCGGGTGAAAAGGAATGGCTGAATGTTGTAATTGATTGGTCTTTCTACGAACATAATGATACCAATGACATACTGCTGTTTACTGATATTGAAAACGATTACCAATATTCTCCCGCAGACAAACTCTCAGAATCTGGTACAAAGTTGGTTATCTCGGCTATCAGAGAGTATTGGACCAAAAGCGAAATAGAACAACTCATTCGTCAGATATCGAAGATCAGATCTCCTTTTGTTAATAAAAATGATGAATTTCAAGTTCGTGTGGTAGCCGATGAATTCGGAATCAATCAAAATGCAATTCATACAATTGAGGAGACAGATATAGCGACAGCTTCATTTACAATCGATTTTAACGAAAAGAACAACACTCAGGAAAGTATATTTTTTGATAAAAAAAGTAGTTCTTTTAAATCTCGAAATATACCCATAGATAAAGACTTTGGTGGAATCAAAATGAGAGTATATTTCTTTGATGGACCTGCTCGTGCCAAATATCGCAAAGCATACCCCAACGATTCGATAGATGGTTTCAAAGTCTATAGAGATGGCATCATCACCACACCATTTGCCGAGGCAAACAAGGATCAAGATAAAAAAAGAGATATCTTAGGAATTGACAAGCGTGTGTGGCAAGATATTTTCAACAGAATAAGTACGCGTGAATTTCTTGGCTCCATCGAATTGACTCGTGATGGAAACCCAAATATTATTGATGCTACCAACAGACAAGATTTTGTTGATAATGAGGCTTATCGTAAATTCAAGGACTTTATCGTACTTCAGCTAAATGCATTACAAGCCTATAAAGAGACCATGCGTAAGAAACAGAAAGAAGAAGTTTCTACTGAGCTAAATTCTGCATCTGAAAATATAAACCAATTCATCACTACGATTTCCGACTTTGCACAGCAGAACTCCAGTTTAAAGCCCACGGTTGATATTCTTATCAAACAAGCAAAAAAGACTGGGCAGTCAGTAAAAAATGCAATCAAGGAACAGAAGAAGGTAGAAGAGGACTTTACGCGTAAAGAGAATATCTATATGAGCATCATGTCACTGCAAGACTATGCCATACAGATTGCACATGCCGTTCGTACCACTTTAAATCAGATGAAGGATAGAATTGAATTTTTCTATCGTTATTACCCTGATCCAGAAGAAGAAGAACTTTTCAAATTATACGCAAAAGAAATGTTCCAAAAATACAAGGTGCTGAACCGGGTGATTGACTTTATGCTGAGTTACTCGCAGTCCAATCTGAATCCTGAAGAAATTGTTTTAAAGGAGATTTTCGAAGAAATTTTGAATGACTACAGCCATATATTTGATCAAGAAAACATCAAGGTTGATAGTTCTTTCCCTGTTCAACTCAAGTTGACAATTAATAAGCAGTTCTTTAGAGACATCCTTCAAAATCTGATTGACAATTCGATTAAGGCAATGGCAAATGCCAAAACCAAGATCCTAAAGGTGTCCTATGAAGCACTCTCCAATAATCTTGTCATTAAGGTTTCGGATACTGGGGTTGGAATCCCTGTAGAACGCAGAGAGCAAGTATTTGCCCTATACTATACTACCACTCAAGATAAAGGCGGGGCTGGTGTTGGCTTATACATTGTTAAGACCAGAGTAGAATCTTTGAAGGGAACTGTGTCTATTGAGGACAGTGAATTTGGTGAGATTGGGACTACGGTAAAAATTGTTATACCCTTTAAACATTAAAGTATGGATTTCAAAGTAGTATTTATTGATGATAATCTAGACGTAAATGAACCTATCGTTCAGAATATCAGAAAGCATTATAAAAATGCTGATTATAGTCATGTCTTTAAGAATCCGCAAGAGGGCTTAGATTTTGTTCTAGAAAACATAAATAGTAGGATGATTGTATTTCTTGACTGGAACTTTAGTGGTTTACCTACCAAAGGGATAGACATTCTGAAAGAAATACGAAAAAAAACATCTTTACTATATGTGATAATGATGTCAGCTAATCCTGTAACCTCATTTCCAGCTCAGTCGGTTATTGATATGATGAACGAAGAGAATTTCTTTTTTTTAGATCGCAGCCAAGACATTGACGTGACGTTTGGGCTGATTGACAAGATACAGAAAAATTGGGTTACTAGATTTGATTGTATCTTAGAGCAATGGCTCATTAATCATCCCGAATGTTCTGACAAGATTGCTTTTAGGACTTTTGACCAAACGATTACATGGCAAAAAATATTGGAAGAACTTCGCAAACAATCCACGATTGGGAAATCATTTGAAAAGATGGTGAATCAGTTCTATATCTATCAATTTACTGAAAACTCGGAGGCTAATGAGTAGTGTTTTGATTGCATACAACAATGATTGTAATACGGAATTACATCATTTTTTCGAGTCTTGCTCAGATGAAGCGAAACAAGCTTGTTTGGATAACAAGATAACATTTGAGAGCGTATGTCCACCTAACTTAAATGCAGATAAAGTTTGTGGAAAGATGGAGAGTAACTCTCTTTGTGTTATTGTCTCTCATGGCATAAATGGTGAGATTATCAACGAAAATAACGAAGAAGTCATCTCTATCCATACAACAAACTATAATTTTGCCAACAAAGGACTTTACGCTTTAGCTTGTTATTCAGGTCTAGATTTAAAAGATGAGTTAATAAGAATTGGAATTAAATTCTTCGTAGGTTACTCAGACTCATGGATGATAGGAACTGACGAAGAGTTATTCTTGAAATGTGCTCTTCAGGGCTTGAAAGATTTTCTTTCTGGAAAATCTAAGAAGGATGCAAAGGAATGTATGATATCCACATATAAAAATACGATTAAAGATATGCCATCTAATTCTTTTGAGGATAACTTTCAAAAGATGCTAATGATAAACAATTTGGAGTCTCTTGTTTTTGAAGGAGAAGATGATTTATTGTTTTCTGATTTAGCGTAAAAATACTCCAGTTCGGGATAAGATTTTGTTCATAAAAAAGTTGGTAGTCTTATAAATATTTTGCACCTTTGCAGGTGAAAGTGTGTCCTGAGACAGAATGAAGTCTGATATTGGCTATATTTGATAGATTTCTGTCGTAACTTCTAAAGAGATGGTGGCAGACCCACTGCATTCGGCATGCAGGTGCTGATTGCAAACCACTTTGTGCTGCTCTGATGGAAACAGATGGGTAGTGAACGACAATTGAAAGTCTTCCGTAAGGTTGGCAAGGTATGTGTCAAGGAGATGAACGCAAGTGAACCATTGATGAAGCATCGTTAGCAAAAAATTAGTTTTCACACTGGGTGAAGGGATTTGTACCCTATCCACGTCTAGGTTAATAAAGAATATAAACTAATAAACAAAAGAGTTAAGTACGAAGAGCCGTGTGATGGGAGACTGTCAAGCACGGTTCCGAGAGAAGGGAGGGTGAAATTCTCTCCACTTACTCGACCGTTGAATTCTCTTGCTTATTTTGCAACACTAAGATAAGTGAATTCTTCGACAGGACAAAATCTCGGGCAACTTTTTGTTGCTCAGGAACTTAAAAAGTTTAATTTATAATAGTGTTGCGGAATTAAGGATAAACTGAATGACCTTGTGAATACTTCTTTGTCTGATGATGTTGCATGCCTTGATATATAAGATACATCGAAAGGTCGTCCTTTGGATAATCAGGTAATGTTACTGATTAAAGAAAAGACTGGCGTAACGAATAGCCGTGCCTTTCAGCAATTGCCTGAAGAAACAAAACGGTCGGTTTTGATTGAATTGAAGGGTATGAGAGCATCACTTCGCCAATTGGAGAGATTGACCGGAATCGGGAAAAGTATGGCTACTCTGTGTATCGCCTCACTTATATGAGTGGTGTAGTTCCTCCGTTGTCCATTACCAATGAGGTTCTTTACATCAACAGGGAGTTTGTCAATACGATGATAGACATATACAACGAGTTGATGCACTACCCACCTTTCCCTGGTTGGAAAGATGGACTGGAAGAATTATGGAACTGAGTTAAGCAGGAAATTCTTTGTAGCCTATGGTAAGGAATCGCTCAACATACAGGAATTCAACGTTTGATATACCATCGAACCGCAATTTGTGGCTGACATTGGGGCAGTATGACGCTCTGGTCGAATACCAAGAGGTTGCCAGTAGATATTATCTTGGAACTTTTGATGCTAAGAAAGAATCCTTTGACTCCTTTCTCAGTCGCACTTCTATAGTTACAGGTGTGAGGTTAAATAACATAAGTCTTGCAAATTTTAGGGAGAAACAAATTCAGGGCTATCTTGTGTTCCCGAATGCAAGTTTCGATGATTTCATTACTGATTTCGTTGATGATGTAAAGTTCTTAATAGATCCAGCTTTCTCGTTAAGCAAAATAGATGGTTCAAAGTTTGATAAACTTGTGGACGCACTTTTGCAAATTGGGATAAGTCCTTCGATTGAGAAGTTCAAGAAAGAACTGTATGACTATTACAGGTTGTTGCGTAATGACGTGGCGCATAGCTTGAATCAAAACTACGAGAAGGAATATAAAACTCTCGACAAGAAAGCTATTGCTGCTTTTTATACGACTCTTAGCGAACCAAAGGAAAAATCAAAGTTGTCGTTTGATGATTTCATACTGTGTACAGCAAATATTAAAAATATTGCAGATCTTCTGACCATTAGCCTATTACCCAATATTAATTGGGAGCAGTTAGTGCTTAACAACAGGGAGCAACTGATTCCAAAATATGAAAGATTCGTTCACGGAGGTAGGACTAAAAGACTCCAAACTTACGTGTTAAACTGCATAAGAACACTTTACGGATACACACTCGATGAATTGACGATAAACAATATAATCGGCTCATTAGAATAGATGGTAGTTCATCCCCCTTCAGGATAGGCACATAATCGTGGCTATGCTGAAGGGGAAGGCAGAAGTTCGAATCTTCTATGAGTCACTTATAGTTTAATAAAATGGAAGAACCTATAGAAAATAATACGCAGGAGCGTGAAGATGACCTGTTAACGGAGCAGCAGGACATTTTCTCTTATTATCGTCGTCTTAGGAGTAATCTCTTCTCAGATACGGAAGTTGTGTATGAGACTAAACTAACTCCTGAACTCTTCGACCTGAAATTGCAACAGCTCTCGCAGGACAAGAAACAGTCGGAGTTTGAGAACTTTGTCTTGGTGCTGGCCGCACGTCTGGTGACACCCAACATTAAGCCACAGACCGGCCCTGATGGTGGTGGTGATGGTAAGGTGGATGGCGAGACATATCCTGTTGACAAAGCAATATCTGACAGGTGGTGGGTGTCTGAAGGAAGTACTGGTGACCAAAAATGGGCGATAGCTATTAGTGTTCAGAAAAACTGGAAAAGTAAGATAGAGGGTGATGTCCAGAAAGCAGTAGAGACTGGCCGTGGCTATACGAAGGTGATATTCTTCTCTAACCAGAAAATCAAATCAAGTACACGTCAAGAGGTAGAGGATGAACTGTCAAAGCAGTATTGTGTGGCAGTTAGTATCTTTGACGGCAAGTGGTGTTCGTTTGCCGTATTTGAACAAGACTGTTATGATGTTGCAACCGATAAGCTGAATTTTTCCGAAGAATATAGGAGAAAGACCATCAAGGAAGGCTCCCACGATAAGCGCAGGAAAGAAGAACTGGAGCAGTTGGAGAACGATTTGTTGTCACGACAAGTAGAAAGCCTTGATACTGACTATATTGACGATTTGCTCCAGACCTGCATATTAAGCAGAGGGTTGGAACGTCCACGAATGGAGACCGAAGGACGCTTCAACCGTGCGCAGCGAGAAGCAGAGGCACATGGTTCACCTGTGCAGCGGTTCAATATAACCTATAATCATGCTTGGACATCGTTTTTCTGGTTCCACGATGTGAATGCCATGTATGCAGATTATCTGAAGTTAAAGGAATTCACAAAGACGCACACAACTGTGCATACTATAGAACTGATGACCAATATCCTCACGAATTTGGAAAATGCGGCGGGCGTTGGCTTATTCGATTCCGAAAAGTTTTGTGAGGAAGTTAAGGATTTAAAGACGATAAAGGAGCGAGAAGATCTTTCGCAGGCGAGCCGTCTGTTTCTTGAACTTTTCTTCACAGAACATAGGTTACTCCAATTGTTACACTATACGCAAGACCCAACGTCAGAGTTAAAGAAACTGTCAGAGTTGATTGAGGCATGTGCCAACTATCCAGACATTAGTTTTAATGCTCAGATAACTATCGTAGAGATAATGGGACGAGTTATAGATGACAACGATGAATATGAGAAGCTTATCGACAAGATTTCTGAGATTTCGTCTCAGCGCAAATCAGAGGTTGAGGGTGCCTTAATACATTTCAATCGTGCACAGACCTTGATAGACAAACAACAATACAAGCCTGTGGTGAAACATTTAGGGCACTGTGTACAGGCATTTCAGAAAGAAGGCTATGAGTCCGAACTGGTTAAAACATACGGCTATATGGGCATAGCTCTTTATAATCTTGAACTTCCATATAGTGGAAAGGCATATCTAGTTAAGGCAGCGTCGATACTCGTCAAGGAGTTTTTTACTAAGGGATCTATCAGCCACCTGCTGCTTACTGTGCTGTGGAAATTGTGCGAAATAGAGCTGATGACAGGTCGTCTGGTGATGTATCTCAACTGGCGTGAACTGCTATTTGTCATTGCCCATAATGGTCAAGAAATAGAGAGTAAAGAATTTGTTGAAAGAGATGTGCTGTTCGATGGTGGTTGGGCTTGTCATTTTGCGGCAGCAGACCTTACGAGAGAAACTATTTGCATCTTGCCTGATATTTTTGCACGTTGCGATATGCCCATTTCAGAAAACTATCTGAAGTATGCTTTAGGGTACGAAGACTCTGTGGATGAGCAGTATATTCATCTTGTCAATGATGATTGGAATAGTTTGCTTAGGCAGCAACCTATACACAAGCAGTTCCTAAACTCTCTAAATATAGCGGAAGAAGGGCAGACTTCTATTAGCACCCTGGCAAAGGGCTGTCGTTTCACTGTAAGTTATGAGAATTCAGTTAGGAACCAAATGGTTGCTGAGACATTTTTAGCAACTGTGGAAACACTGCTTGCCACTTTTGACACACTGGAACTTGTGGTGATGAGCCAGGAGATTCAGGTGGAAATTGTCTTAACTGATGGACAATCAGAACTGGAAAGAGGAGAAAACGGAACAAAATATGTGTTCAAAGTGAACCACGACTCTCTTGATGGAGAAACATATTGGCGTTGCTTTGCCTTCTTTATGGCATGTTTCATGTCCATTAATGCAGTATCAAACACAGATGTTGGAGAGTTGGTGGCTCAGCGACACGAAAAAGAAAAGTTGATGGACAGGGTGACTGCTATGATGGAACTGAACAACTCAGTGTATAATGTGCTTGGCGATAAGTTCAAGTATTCTGTTCGTCAATGGCAAAATGCAAATGACAGATCCTATGTTTGTAAGTCTGATGCAATGGGTGAAGCCTATACAGATCAGAACTCACATACAGAACAGTGTGGTGTACAGACTTTTTGCATCTCGAGCACTATGGAATGGTGGGAAGAAGCAGGATGGACGGGTGTGTGCTTCATGTACGACCGATGGTTCGCTGCTCCACCTATAGTGGGCCTGGCATTCAAGAACTTGGAGGCTGGCAGAAAAATCATCCATGAATGGAAAGAAAAAATAGCAAAGGGTGAACCAAGTATAGAACTGCATCTGATAAGAGGCATTGACAAGTCGCATCCCTCATGGTATAGAGCTTGTGTTACTCCAGAGATACCTTTTGATAAGATTACAGAAGGTCGATATGTCGCTGTGATGTGTCGGAAGCGTACGATGACTCCAAACGACACATCGAATCTGGACAATTTTGAGCGGATATATTCTCGGTTCGGTAAGTGCCAGCTTGTAGCAGTTGAAATTGACGACCAGATGCATGTAAATATGAACACCGGTTTTAGCGAGGCCATTGAGCTTAAAAAGGTTATCATTACCGATGCATGGAAAGTATCGGCCCAAGAACCTACGAGGAACGCATTGGAGTGGGATGATGACCCCATCATTCCAGAATCGGAGAAAACGACAGCCCCTGTCATTGAATTATTGAAAAACTTGCGTGAAGTTCATAATAAGACAGGGGAGGGTAATTAGTTAGGAGATGAACGATTATGAAAACCTGTTTAGGAAAGAAGAAAACAAATTCGTTTGCGGATGTGCTGAAGGGCAGAAGGACGGTAATGACTGATTTTGTAAGCTACGCCACAAGCAGGTACTGTCCTGATGAAGAACAGACAAAACTACTTGCAGAGTTCCACAAGCATGTGTGGAAGGATTGCAAGATAGAAACTGTTGGGCAACTGACCGAATATGAGAACCTATATCTGCAGTATTCTGAAAAGTTTGACTTTGTCTATGATACAGAGGTCGATGAGTTTGGATTTGTGGATATGAATGATGGTAAAGCGTGCTTACTCTCCAAAGGAAGGTTTGAACAGTTATCAAAGAATCTGAGTACAAGCGAATTTGCAACGAAAAGCTGAGAGTATGGGCTTTCGGACTTGGAAATTGTGGTCTTACTTAGTTTTCTTGCGGATATACTAACCTCGGCTACCAGAACCGTCGTTCTGACCATCTTGCCGCAATGTGGCAGATTGTCAACTGGGATGTTGTTGAACAACGGAATAATTAATAAATACATGGAACAGCAAGAGAAAATCTCAATGGAAGATATAGATAAAATAGAGAAGATATTTAATGTAGAATATTCTGATACTGTTAAGTATGCAGTACGTTATGGTTACAATTATCGAATAGAGGCAGAGCAGAAGCATAATTCCTATTCCCATGCTTGTTTACCAGATACATCTGCAATTCTTCTATGGCTTGGTCAAAAAGTAATTGACGGAGTTATATGGGATTTATTCAAAGTAGCTGCAAAAAAGCTTTATGAGAAGTTTGTCAAGTCCAATAGTTATCTTTCGGAAAAACTCAGTAAGTTCCTGTCAGATGAACAAGACCTCAAAAGATTCTATACTTACGTAAAAGAATTCAATGAGCAGAACATGACCGTAACAGAGGAACAGTTCAAATATATTCGAGAAGAAATAATTGCAGATTTCTTTGGAAAGGAATGTGGAAAGATATATGAGCAAGAACATCGCCTACCTACAATCCAAGAATATATGAGGATTAACCGTGAGGCTTTAGTTCATGCAGATAAACTTATGGTGCTTCTGAATTAGGGCGTTAAATTCTGCGGTAACCATCTATTTCTCCACATTGCCCACTAAAGAATAAGTAAGTGGATAAACTCAACGGCGAGTTACAGGCTCGCCGCCGCTAGATTTCTTTAGAGGTTTCTTTGACATGGTAGTGGCGGGAAGACAAGATTATCCTGACATGACGAAGGCTCTCTTATGTTAATCATAGGTAAAAATCGAAAAAGTTCAATTCTTGGAAATATGCTTTACCCAGTAAACACTGGTGGCAGAGCTATATTGCCATAGGGGTTGGATGCTTACTTTAAATATACAGAATGAATAATATCTCAGATTGGATTATTCCAATATCTTCATCATTGGTAACAATTATTGTTACAGTAATGACTTGTAAATGGCAATTACGAACCGAGTTAAGAAAAATATCGGAGAATTATGTCTCCGATAAGAAGTATAAAGCATACTATAATGCGGTGAATATGTTTTATTCAATTATGTCAGAAATTAAAAATAAGGGAGCAATAGTCGGTCCTTCTGATAGATTTCAAGAAATGTTGAAAGTAAAAGAAGACCTCTTTGTTTATGGTTCGGACAAAGCTTTTAGGGCTTTTACTGAGTTTCTTTGCAATAGTTCTCAAAATCAGCCTAATCAAGATTACATTGAGTATTTCTTGAATTTTATGTTGATTGTAAGAAAAGAAATCTCTGGAGGAAAAAGTAAATTAACAACTGATGATATTCTGCTGAATATTATGCAAAGTCATGAAGAACTTCGTAAATATCAAGTTTTTTGTGGCTTTAAATAAAATGTTATCTCATAAAAACAAATACGTTTTCCGAATGCTATTCTTGATTGTTGTATTGTAGCTTATGAGGCGATGTTTATAGCAAGGATGTTGAAATAATAGAGAATATTACGATGGAACGACAATATAACGAATTGCAGAAAGCCTATACCAAGGAAGCTTTGGCAAGTATGATAAAGGCAGATATACGCAATAGGTTTCCCGAACCTTATGCAAGTATGTATTGTCAACAATTTGATGATTTCAAAAATGTTGCAGATTTCTTGGAATTTGCAGCATAGTTAATGAGGAGACAATAATATATATAACTAGTCTTTTCTTTTTGCTGATTCATGTAAATAAGGCTTAAGGTTAGGTATAGAAAGCCCAGTATCAAGGCGGTCCCATCCCGCACAATATGGCGAAGACCTTTGATGGTCCGCCAACCTTAGAGCGTAGCGGTTCCGAGCACCGAGTAGGGCGGTTTCCTCCCTCGCTCCTGAGGAGAGAGGGTCGGGGTGAGAGGTGGAGCCTTCCTTAACGGTAAGGAAGGACGGGTAGGTTTTCGAAATAAAGAACAAGATTTATGCACGACATACAAATCATAATCATGGCTGGCGGCGTAGGCAGCCGCTTCTGGCCTATGTCAACCCCCGATTACCCAAAGCAGTTCATAGATGTGATGGGGGTCGGCCGTTCCCTCATTCAATTGACAGTAGATAGATTGAAGCCAATCTGTCCTGTCGAGAACATGTGGGTAGTGACAAACGAGAAATACATTCGCATTGTCAAGGAGCAAATCCCTGACATGCCAGTAGATAACATATTATCAGAGCCGGAGGCTCGCAATACCGCACCATGTATTGCTTATGCCTGTTGGAAGATCCAGAAGAAGCATCCTGATGCCAACATTGTGGTGACACCATCCGATGCCCTGGTCATCAATACCTCGGAGTATCAGCGAGTGCTCAGCAAGGCATTGAGCTATACATCCGATAAGAACGCTATCGTTACAATCGGTATCAAGCCAAGCCGCCCAGAAACAGGCTATGGCTATATCGCCTCAGCAGAGCCAACATCCGTAGATGAAATCTACAAGGTTGAGGCTTTCAGGGAAAAGCCAAACCTGGAGACAGCCGAGCAATACCTTGCTGCTGGCAATTACTATTGGAATGCCGGAATCTTCGTATGGAACATCGATACCATCAGCAAGGCAATCCGCACCTTCCAGCCTCAGCTTGCCAGCATCATGGACGAGATGGCACCTTCTTTCTATACTGAACAGGAGAAAGAGGTGGTCGGCAAACTCTTCCCAACCTGCGAGAAGATAAGCATTGACTATGCCGTGATGGAGAAGTCTAAGGAAATCTATACCTTGCCAGCCGAGTTTGGTTGGAGCGACTTAGGCAGCTGGGGTAGTCTCCGTACCTTGCTTCCACAGGATGAGGCTGGCAATGCCAAGGTAGGCAAGGACATCCGCTTGTATGAATGCAAGAACTGCGTGGTTCATGCAGCCGATGAGAGCAAGGTGGTAGTTCAAGGCTTGGATGGCTATATCGTAGCCGAGAAGCACGGACAACTGCTTGTTTGCTCATTGAAAGAGGAACAGAGAATTAAGGAATTTGGAAAATAAAAACAATGAATATAGTAAAAACAGAAATAGAAGGCGTACTCATTATAGAGCCACGCCTCTTCCGCGACTCTCGTGGTTACTTCTTCGAGAGCTTCAGCGAGCGAGAGTTTGAAGAAAAGGTTGCCCCAATCCTGGGACACAGTGTTCACTTCTGTCAAGACAACGAGTCTATGAGCAGCTATGGCGTGATGCGAGGCCTGCACTTCCAGCGCCCACCTTATACCCAGAGCAAGTTGGTACGCTGCGTAAAAGGTAGAGTACTTGATGTAGCAGTGGATATTCGCAAAGGTTCACCAACCTACGGCAAACATGTGGCTGTAGAGTTGACAGAAGACAATCATGTCCAGTTCTTCATCCCTAAGGGCTTTGCCCATGGCTTCGCAGTTCTCTCAGAAACTGCAGTCTTCCAATACAAGTGTGATAACTTCTATCATCCAGAAGCCGATGGTGGCATCAGCATTCTCGACGACACCCTTGGTATTGATTGGAAAATCCCAACAGAACATGCCAATCTCTCAGAGAAAGATACGAAGCATGCGATGTTGAAGGATTTCGACAGCCCGTTCGATATCAATGCGGATTTATATAAATAGCGCCTTATAGCAAATAATGAACTTTTAGAGCGCAAATGCTTTCGATCACAAAAATAGAAGGAACGCTGTATTGGTGATATATATTATGGTCTGATGATGAAGACTCTTTTAATAAAAGATAGCTTAAAAATCAAAAAGTCAAATTTCTTAAAACACTATGAATCCCCAGTAAACACTGAGGGATAGAGTTGTCTTGTCATAGGGGTTGGATGCTTAAGTTTTTTGAGTACTTTTGACGTGGAGTACTTCTATATAAAAGTAGTGAGTGTAGTAGTGACGATACTTTCTGTTGTATAAGAACCGTTATTAGTGTTATATAGAATTTAACAGAATATTAAATTATGAATAGAGGATCAGAATGGAGAGTTTGGGATTTACATTTTCATACCCCATCCTCTTATGATTATAAAGATAAGTCTGTAACCAATGAGCAATTGGTTGAAGGATTAGTTAGCCATGGAGTATCAGTTGTGGCTATAACGGATCACTATATTATTGATGTTAATCGCATTAAGGAATTGCAGATAATAGGTCGTGAAAAAGGCTTAACTGTTTTTCCTGGAATAGAGTTTTGTTCGGAGTTAGGTGGTAAGCAAGCTGTGCATTTCATAGCAATATTCTCACCAAAAGCTGATTTAGAATCTATATGGACGAAGATACAAGGACAATGTAATTTGACATCTGCTGATATAGAGCAAAAAGGAGGATATGAAAGTATTTGTTGTGATTTTATTCCGACTTGTGATTTGATATTAAATTTAGGTGGTATTGTAACCGTACATGGGGGGTCAAAAAACAATTCATTAGAAGAGATAAAAAACAACTTGCTTCAGAAACAAGAGTTAAAGCGCAGGTTATTGTCTACTTACCATCCAATATTGGATTGTGGCAAACCTGTAGATGCAGACAATTACCACAAAATAGTATTCCCTAGTATTGGATTTACTTTACCAGTAATTATCAGTTCTGATAACCATGATATTAAAGATTATCATGTAACATGTAAGACATGGATTAAGGCTGATTGTACTTTCTCTGGTCTTAAGCAAGTTTTATACGAGCCAAATCAACGGGTATTGTTGTCGGAGGGGTATCCTGAAATCAAGAACTCGTATTCTGTAATTGATAAAATTGAACTACAGCAAGATGGCGTTTGGAATCAATGCATTTATCTCAATTCGGGGTTAAATACAATTATTGGTGGTCGTTCTACAGGAAAGTCAAATCTTTTGTCATGTATTGCAGCTAATCTAAATCATGTTGAAAAGACGGCTTATAATAATTACGTTAATTCTGTAAAAGATTCCGTGAAAGTAGTGTGGATGGATAATGAGGTAAACAAGGAGCGTAAGATAGATTATCTGCCACAGAATTTTATATATTCACTCGTAGATGACAAAAAGGAGTTGAATAACTTACTTTATGGAATAATGTTGAGCAACCAAACTTTAGCTAGTAATTATGTTGTGTATCAAGCTAAATGTAATGATTTGAAATTAAGAATTTCAAATTTGCTTAATCGCCTTTTGGAGCAAAAGAGATTGTTGATAGCGAAAAAGCAAGAGATACATTCTATAGGTGATTCGAAAGGTATAGTAAATGAAATCAGATATCTAACACTTCAGAAAGAAAATATAGAAAAGCAGTGTGCCTTGGATCCAGTATTCTTAAAATCTTATGAGGAGGATAATAAGAAAGTACATGATTATACAAGGTGTATTGATGAGCTTACCGTGGAAATTGAAAGTTTAAAAAGATTATCTGTATCTGTTTTTCTTGTAGAAAATCAGTCTGTGTCTTATGATGGCATACGTGAGCAAACGAAATCAGAAATTAAAGCTGTAGTTTCAGACTTGTTGAATCGTTCTAATCTTGATATTCATAATAAGCTAGTATCTTTAAGTGCAAATATTGTTGAACAAAGAAATACATTTGTACAATTAAGAGATCGTATTACATCATCAGATTCTTATAAAAATGGCAAGTCATTATATGAGGCAAATGTAGTTTTAGCTAGTTTAAGAAAACGACTAAATGAGCAAGAACAACTCTTGACAAAAGTAAAAGGCAAGAATGAAGAATATAAGGCTATGTTGATAGACTTCAAAGAAATTCTTAGTCAATTACTTGATTCATACTCATCCTATCTAGCTCTGACTAAGGAAATAACTGTAATGATGCATATAGAACATGATGATGTCAAGCTTAGTTCATCTGTAATAGTTGTTGATAAATTAAATGCAGTTTTGTCAGATAGCTTAAATTTGAAATATAAAGAGATGATAGAACTAAAAGACCAACTATTGAATATTTATCAATTAATGTCAGAGGAACAGCTTAAATCCGCATTAGAACCTATTGTTTATAGCGCAATGAGAGGAGATTTAAAATTTAAGGGAAGTGTTGATGATTCTAGTTTCTTAACAGTTTTGCTTACCAATAATTTCTTTCAATCAGTTATAAATGTAGAATATGATGGTGACTCTTTGCAGATGATGTCACCTGGTAAGCGTACATTTGTTATATTGAAATTGCTTTTGGATTTTAGCAGAAATGAGAATCCTATATTAATAGATCAGCCAGAGGATAATCTTGACAATAGAGCTATCTACAAAGAATTGGTTATGTATATACGAAAAAAGAAGTTGGAAAGACAAATTATAATTGTTACTCATAACCCCAATATTGTGGTTGGAGCTGATGCCGAGAATGTCATAGTTGCGAATCAAAATGGCGTGAGGACACCAAATGTCAGTGGTATAAAATTTCAATATAAGAATGGTAGTCTTGAAGATTCTTTTAGGGATTCTGACGGGAACAAGCCTTTATTAGATTCAATGGGCATTCGAGAGCATGTGTGTGAAATTTTGGAAGGTGGTGAGGAGGCTTTCCGAAAGAGGGAGAGTAAGTATGGATTTGCAAGAATATAAATATGTATCAAACTTCAAAGAGATGGTTACTCCAATTTTTGACCTCGAGGTATACTTTTACTAAGACAACGAGTCTGTGATTAGCTATGGCGCAATGCGTGGGCTATATTTATAAATGCAGAGTTGTTTTTCTACGTAAGAGTTTATACGCTATGCGGTTCCATCCCGCACAACCATGGCGTAGACCTTTGATGGTCCGCCAACCTTAGAGCGCAGCGGTTCCGAGCACCGAGTAGGGCGATTTTCTCCCTAGCTTCTGAGGAGAGAGGGCTGGGGTGAGAGGTGGAGCCTTCCTTAACGGTAAGGAAGGACGGGTAGGTTTTCGAAATATGTTATTGAACAATAAATAATAATATGAAAGGAATAGTATTAGCAGGTGGAAGCGGAACACGCTTGTACCCCATCACAAAGGGTATCAGCAAGCAGCTGATACCAATCTTTGATAAACCAATGATATATTACCCAATATCAGTATTGATGTTGGCTGGTATCCGTGAGATACTCATTATTTCAACCCCATTTGACTTGCCAGGTTTCAAACGCCTCTTAGGCGATGGAAGCCAGTTCGGTGTGAAGTTTGAGTATGCAGAGCAGCCATCACCAGATGGCTTAGCCCAAGCTTTCATTATCGGTGAGAAATTCATTGGCGATGAGGCTGCTTGCCTCGTATTAGGCGATAATATCTTCTATGGTGCAGGATTGAACCAAATGCTTAATCAGGCTGTAGTAGATGCAGAGCAGAACAACAAGGCAACCGTCTTCGGTTATCGTGTAAGTGATCCTGAGCGATATGGCGTGGCAGAGTTTGATGAGCAAGGCAATTGCCTGAGCATTGAAGAGAAGCCTCAGCATCCAAAGAGCAACTATGCAGTGGTAGGTTTATACTTCTATCCTAACAAGGTGGTGGAAGTAGCCAAGCATATCAAGCCATCCGCTCGTGGTGAGTTGGAAATCACAACAGTAAACCAGGAGTTCCTGAAGGATAAGCAGCTGAAGGTACAGACCATGGCAAGAGGATTTGCCTGGCTCGATACCGGAACTCATGATTCTCTTTCTGAAGCATCCACATTTATTGAGGTCCTGGAGAAGCGTCAGGGCTTGAAGGTAGCTTGCTTGGAAGGTATCGCATATCGTCAGGGATGGATTACCGCAGAACAGTTGAGAGAGAATGCTCAGCCTATGTTGAAGAATGACTATGGCAAGTATCTCCTTTCAATACTTGAAGAGAAAGAACAAACATTAAAAAAGAATTTAGAATATTAGAAAACAATGAATATAGTAAAAACAGAAATAGAAGGCGTACTCATTATAGAGCCACGCCTCTTCCGTGATGCTCGTGGCTACTTCTTCGAGAGTTTCAGCGAGCGAGAGTTTGAAGAGAAGGTAGTCCCAATCCTGGGACACAGTGTTCACTTCTGCCAAGACAATGAGTCTATGAGCAGTTATGGCGTGATGCGAGGCTTGCACTTCCAGCGCCCACCTTACACACAAAGCAAGCTGGTACGCTGCGTAAAAGGTAGAGTGCTTGATGTAGCAGTAGATATTCGCAAAGGCTCCCCTACTTATGGCAAGCATGTGGCTGTAGAACTGACAGAAGACAATCATCGCCAGTTCTTCATCCCAAAGGGCTTTGCCCATGGTTTCGCTGTTCTCTCAGAAACAGCAGTCTTCCAATACAAGTGTGATAACTTCTATCACCCAGAGGCTGATGGTGGTATCAGCATCCTCGATGATACTCTCGGCATCGATTGGAGAATTCCAACAGAACATGCCAATCTCTCAGAGAAAGATACGAAGCATGCGATGTTGAAGGATTTCGATAGTCCGTTCGATATCAATGTAGATTTATACAAATAGAGTCTTATGGCAGATAAAGAAGTCTTAGAGCGAATCCTCTCGATGCTCCCAGAAGAGTTTCAAGACGTTTACGACGAGACGATACCAGAGGCAAAGGAGATTCGTAAGAAGATGGGAAAGAAGGTTTCTTCCGTAAAGTCCTATTCCTGTGCTATGCCGATGTTTGAAGACATCGGTCAACTCAACTACAAAGGGCAAGCCCAGGTCTGCAAGACTTTTCATCAGTTCTTAAAGAAGAATCCCAATGCAGATTCCTTCTTTATCAACCGTTTCGAGGAAACCTATTCTCGAATCAACATGAAAGACTTGGAGGAGACTATAGAATGGATTGGTTATGCTGTGAATGATCTGGATAATGCCATTACAGAGATAGATTACAACGACCCTATAGCCTTCTTCGATATAGAGAAGGTGATGGGAAAGGTAATCAGTAAAGAGCTGAAGAGCAATTCTCTAAAATAAGATATGCATGTCGTTGATTTGTCACCTAGTAAAGAGTAGACACCTTGCTCGCATGAAAGATGGGGATAAGGACTATAAGTCTATGCTTCCATGTTACTATGTTGAGAAATCCGATAAGGTGAAGGAGTGCGCTTAGGCAATCCTTCACTCTAAAAATGATAATAAAATAACTTTTTTCAAAAACAGATACGTGTAACTACTTGTAAAATAGTGGGGTCGCTGTAATGGTGATATGCGTTTTTCGGTATAAATTTATATAAAAAATCGAACAATATGAATATAGCATTATTGATAGCCGGTGGTTCCGGCAATAGAATGGGACAGGATATCCCAAAGCAGTTTATGCATGTAGATGGATGCCCAATTATTATCCATACAATGAGATGTTTTCAATCTCACCCTGATATAGATGCAATTGCTGTTGTATGCCTTAAAGGTTGGGAAACAGTTTTGCAAGCTTATGCCAATCAGTTTTGTATAGACAAGCTGAAATGGATATTTCCAGGTGGCAAATCTGGTATGGAGTCTATTCATAATGGTATCTATGGTTTAAAAACTGAGGGTTGTAATAACGAAGACTTGATTCTTATTCATGATTCTGTTCGTCCATTGCTTGGACAGGAAATCATCAGTAATAACATTGCAACTTGCAAAGCTTATGGTTATGCCATCACTGGTATTCAGTGTCGAGAGGCTATCTTGGAAAGTGAGGATGGTTTTTCCTCGACAACAAGTATTCCACGTGACAAACTTGTTCGAACACAGACACCTCAAACGTTCCGACTTGGCAATATCATTAAAGTTCATGAGGAGGCAAAACGAAAAGGAATTGTTGATAGTGTAGCTTCTTGTACTCTTATTGCAGAAGTAGGTGGAATAGAGATGCACATTGTTCCTGGGTCAGAGAAGAATATCAAGATAACAACAGTTGAGGACTTGGAAATCCTTAAGGCATTGATACATACAAGTAAAGAAGAATGGCTGAAATAAATTTAGAAAAAATAGATTGTTCCAATATCCTCATTACTGGTGCCACAGGTCTAATTGGCTCTTGTATTGTGGATGAATTGATGGAGAATGCTGGTTGCCATGTTTATGCAGCGGGAAGAAATCTAGAACGAGCAAAAACAAAGTTCGGGACTTATTTTCAGAGTAAAAGGTTCCATTTCCTTCAGTATGATGTTGAAAAGCCTTTGGATGGGAATGTGACTTTTGACTATATTATTCATGCTGCAAGCAATGCTAGTCCAAATTTCTTCGCATTGAATCCCGTTGGAGTGATCATGTCGAATATTATGGGCACAAAGAATTTGTTGGACTATGGTCGAACTCATGGAATGAAAAGATTTCTTTATGTCTCTTCAGGTGAGGTTTATGGCAATGGCGATGTTGAGGAATGGAAAGAGGATGATAGCGGATATGTAGATTGTATGACGATGCGCTCTTGCTATCCTACATCCAAACGTGCAGCAGAAACGCTATGTGTAGCTTACATGCATCAGCATAATGTAGATGTAGTAGTAGCTCGTCCATGCCACACTTATGGACCTGGATTTACCGAGAGTGACACTAGGGCTTTTGCCCAGTTTGTGCGCAATGCTCGAAAGCATGAAAACATTATATTGAAGAGTAAAGGCGAACAATATCGGTCATGGCTCTATGTGAAAGATTGCGTATCGGCTATATTGACCATATTGTTGAATGGTCAGAATGGCGAGGCATATAATGTCGCAGACAAAAAATCTTGTATTACAATCCGAGAATTGGCTGAAACGATAGCGGATATAGGTGGAGCAAAGGTCGTTTTTGATGTACCCTCGGACATCGAGAAACAGGGATTTTCTGTTATACGCAAGGCGGTGTTTGATACAAGTAAACTTGAAGCCTTGGGATGGGAACCGCATTATTTGTTGCAAGATGCATTAATGGAAACAATAAACGGATAAATATGTTTGGAAAAATTAGAAGAATCATCAGCCTCTTTTATACAATTAGCATTACGAAAACCATATATCTGAATTTTAAGGTATTCCCCGTAAATATAGCAAAGAAGCTTCCAATATATGTGGGCAAAAATGTAGATATTAATGAAGTATACAAAGGCAGTATCGAGATTCAAAAAGACTTGGAGATAAAAAGAGGTATGGTAAGATTCGGAATTTGTCCTGTTCCTATGGTTTCGGACAAGAATCTTGTTACACTTCTCCGCATATCTCCCAAGGCCAAGTTGATATTGGGAGAAAATGTTAAGATATATACGGGCTGTTCTGTGATTGTGACTTATAAAGGAGTGATGAGCATAGGCAGTGATTTCCTTATAAATCAGAAGTCGCTATTATACTGTGCTAATTTGGTTACCATTGGTGATCATTGCCGTATTGGTTGGGAAGTTCAACTATATGATTCCAATTTCCACTTTATATATGATAGTATCAATCATCGTATTGGTAATGCAATGGGAAGAGTCGTTATTGGGCACAATGTGTGGATAGGAAATCGTTCTACAATTTCTAAGGGGGCGGTAATCCCTGATTATAGTATTGTTGGTAGCAACTCTTTCGTATCAAAGATATTATCAAATGAAAACGGGGGAGGTATTTGGGCAGGAATGCCTGTTAGCTTGAAACGAGAAGGTTTTTATCGAATATTGAATGATGAATTCCAATATGACCTATTCTTGCGATTGTCGGAAAGTGGTGAAAAGTTTATTGAAAAGAAATTGTCAGAAAAAGAATTCAAAAGTTTACTTCACTTGTAAACTTTTGAATTCAAAACTGACTACGAATAAGATTATATTCAATTGTTTTATAAATGGAAAAGAATCAAAAAGAACTTGTAAAATATAAGAAGATCTTAAATGAAACAATGAAAGCTTTCATTGCTTTTTGTGATATGCACAATCTGCAATACTATGCATGTGCTGGATCTTGTTTGGGAGCAATAAGACATCATGGTATAATACCATGGGATGACGATATTGACGTCATAATGCCAAGAGAATCCTATGATAGGTTTCTTTCTCTGCGAAGTAAATTAGCTATGACAAATTTTGATATTCTAAGTCCTGAAGTTCCAGGCTATTATTTGTCTTTTGCAAAATTTATAAACAAAAATACCACGATTGTCGAGACTGCAGAATTCCCTTTTGTGATAGGTGTCTTTGTGGATGTTTTTCCACAGGATTTTGTAGGAGATGTTACTCATGCAAAGATGTTGATGGCGAAGAAGCGCTTGGCATTTAGCAGATATTGCTTAGCTATAGAGAAACATAGCCTTTCAACAGCCTGTGGATTATTGATGAAGTTTAGAATTAAGGCGTTTGTGAATTATTGTATTTATTCGATGTTTAGCAAGACATTAGCTAAGAATCATTTTGAAAATTTCAAGAAGTTGAATTTAGAAATACGGAAAATAAAAGGGGATAAATGCATGTGCTATGATGGATTCTATGAGTTCGAAAAAGAGGTATGTGAGCCAAGTTGGTTTGAGGATGGTGTAGAAGTTCCTTTTGAGGACTATACAATAAGAGTACCGAAAGATTATCATGCATATCTCACGCATATGTATGGTGATTACATGACTCCTCCTCCAATAGCGAAACAGGTATCTCATCATAATTTGTATTTTATGGACTTGGAGAAACAATGGAATATCAAAGACATAATGAAGCTCAAACTGAAAAAGCAAGAAAGATTAGAATACACATATGAATAATTCAACTCAAGATAACAGCAAGCGTATAGCAAAAAACACATTGTATCTTTTCTTCCGTATGTTTTTAGTGCTAGCGGTAGGCCTATATACATCAAGAGTAGTATTGGAGACTCTAGGAGTGGAAGACTATGGATTGTACAATGTTGTAGGCGGTGTCGTCGTGCTTTTTGGTTTTTTACAGCAAGCCCTCAACAATGCGACTTATAGATACTTGGCTTATGGTATTGGCCAGGGTGATAAAGATGCGCTGAGAAATACATTCTCGATGGCAATCAATGCGCATTTAATCCTTGTGGGGATTATTTTGTTATTGAGCGAAACATTTGGTCTGTGGTTTCTTTACAATAAACTTATCATTCCTGCGGAAAGAATGGATGCGGCCATCTTTGCCTATCAAATGTCCATACTTTGCTGTTGTGTAAATATTATTAAGACGCCATATAATTCTTCAATTATAGCTCATGAGAAGATGAATTTTTATGCTTATACGAGCATTATTGAAGTTGTCTTGAAATTGTTGATTGTTTTTCTCTTGACAATTGGCGGCTTTGACAAGTTGATGTTGTATTCCTTCCTGGTACTAGCTGTTACAGTAATAATGCTGTTTTGGTACTATGCTCAATGCAAAAGACTTTTCCCAGAATGCCATTACCAAAAACATTGGGATGGGTCTCTGATAACAAATATGGTGAAATATTCAGGATTGAGCATTATCGTGAATATGGTAGATGTATCAGTCAATCAATCTATTGTCTTTTTCTTTAATGTATTCTTCGGATTAGTTGCGAATGCTGCATTGGGTATAGCGAACCAAGTGAATAGCCAACTTACAAATTTTTTAAATAGTTTTACGCAGTCTTATGGTCCTCAGATAATTAAGTCTTATGCGTCAGGTGATAAAGAATATTTCATGGAGTTGATGTTTTCATCATCTAAGTTTTCATATTATCTCTTGCTTATGGCTTCAGTCCCAGTTCTCTTAAATATAGATTTTATATTAGAGTTGTGGTTAAAGAATCCTCCTGAGGGTGCTGGTACATTTTTCATGGTGGTCATATGGTATTCCTTGGTAGATGCTTATAGTGCTCCTCTTTGGACAGGTGTTCATGCTACAGGCAACATTAAGGGACATCAGATATTAATGGCTTCTATAAAGATTCTCAACATTCCTTTGGCATATATATTATTAAAACTTGGTTGTCCTGCTTGGACTGCTTTGTTATTGAAGGTAGTACTTAATGTAGTATGTTCTGTAGTGCGTCCGTGTTATGTGCGTAAACTATATGGTTTGCCTTTGGCTAAATATTTTAAGGAAGTGTTGGGAGTAATCTATTTGACGACAATAATAATTCTTCCTTTGCCTTTTTATTTGGCTCACTGTATGGAAAACAGTTGGACAAAATTCTTCTTTACATCAATTCTATTTGTAGTTATAGCAATACCTGTTATCTATATGTTAGGATTCAATGCGAAAGAACAGGGATTGATTAGGAATGTTGTCCAAAACAAGATTATAAATCGATTTAGAAAGAATTAAGTATTATCATGATTCATGACCGAGTACACTTCTATAGCTCATGCGATATGAGCATCCCGATGTACATCAATCGTATGTCTGAGGTCGTCAAATCCTATGAGGATGGCAAACGGCCTGATGGCATCAATGACTACTTGGAGATGTTTCATATAGTGCAGTTCATAGAGCATGAGAAATATCCTGCTGATTGGGAAGAAAGTCGTATTGCTGGTGTCAAGCAATATAAAGGTAAAGTTGCTGCTTATTTCTCCCAGTTGAAACCTAAAGAGTTTCCTGCTCTTTATGCAGAAGCAGAAAGAGGCTATCAATCTACTATCTGGCAAATCATAGACACTTTCAAGATTAAAGGGCTAATTACAGAGCCTGTGCTGCGTGAAATCTTGGCAGAACATCCTTGGAAGTTGAAAGATTTACTGAAGTATTCTTGGATAGTGGAGAAGAATAATGCACTATTGGCTGGGCTGCTTAAGGAAAACGAGCATACGGCGGAATGGTTGCTTGAGGAATATGTCGAGGATGATAGGTTGGACAATCGGAAGAAGTCGTACTTCCCGAAGTTTTTGACTGGTCAAGACAAGGATGCCATCATCCGTAATTATGTCAATTCCGACAAGGCCAATCTCAATTATGTGCGCTTGGTTCTTGCTGCAAAGCGAAGCGCTGATTTCCCTCTCCATCCTTTGACCATCAAGGCTGCAAGGAAAAAGGAAAAGGCTCTGAATGAAGCCATCTTTGCGATGGGAGCTGTGAATGTGGCAAGTTACGGCGTAGCTCTTACTGTAGAACAGAATGCTCCTGTAAGGGAACGTAAGGTTGATGAAGAGGGCCGGACTATGTTCGTCTATAACAAAAAGTTCATAGATGATTGCAAGGATGCCACGGTCATCTATTATTGCGGTCAAGTGTTTGAGTTTACCGAACCATACGGTTTCATAACTCTTATATCCAAGGATGCGGAAACGGATGCTTTTGAGAAGGTGACAGGTCTTCATGCTCGGAATGCCTATGATTTGGATATGGCATTTCGGATGCGGGAAAACATGTCGTATTTACAGATGCAAGCGTTGGAATGTGCTTTGCTTGATACTGATAGAAATATAGAAGGTGTTATCAAGGCATTCTATGAGGATTTTCTGAGGACTGAATATGGTTATAAAGGTTTGTCACTGACTTTGCCCAAGCATGACGATTCGCTGATTTTGAAGATAAGGAGTCTGGCGATAGAGATGGATGCCGTAGCTCACCAATATGACTGTTATGTGAATTATGGCTCCATTGATAAGGACATCGTGGAGTTGACACCTCCTCAAAAGTTGACGGAAACTAAGAGTCTCCTATCACATCGCTATTGCATATTGAATAGGGACAATACCGACGTTTGGTATTTGATTTATCTTTTCTTTGGTAGCCAGAGTATGCTTTTCTTTGTAGAGCCTTGCAAAGATGCTCATTTCAGAAATTATTATGAATTTCTGGAGAACGGAATAGAGGTGAAATATGAGGATTACGAGAATTTTCAGAGACCGGATATCGACAGATTGTTGGAAAAGGGCTATCTCGTAAAAGATGAGAAGGGTATTTTGCGATGTGTGAAGATGCGTGAAGTTAGGCTCCTGAAGCATTTGTATGAATATGGTGCATGTTCTTACTGGGGGTATCCTAAGGAAGAGCGCATGATACTTGATGATATGGTTTCGAAAGGTTGGATTAGCTTAGACAATCATTTGCTAAGTCCAGCCGAGCGAGATTACTTTAGTTATTATTTGAACAACGAGAAGTTTACGAATGGTCCTGCCATCCGCAATAATTATGCGCATGGTACGACTCCTTCTTATTCGGAAGAGAAGCATAAGAAAAACTACTTCCAGCTTCTCGTGTTGTTCGTATTGTTATTGTTAAAAATCTCCGAAGACCTCGATATGAAGAGGTATTTGGGTAAATATGGGTTAGAATAGATTAATTATGCAGATTATATCGTTAATACAAGGACTATGGGTAGCATTGATTATCCTTATGTTCTTTGCAAAGTTGAGGACAGGTATATGCTTGTATGTTGCCTATATGATACTTGTGCCATATATGAATATTAAATGGAATCTGGTAAATGTTTTGTTGTTAGTCGCTTTTTTCTTGTCATATGAATATGGTAGGGAAGAAAGAATACCTTTAAGTTTTAAACCATTTGTCCCATTCTTATTCTTGTTTATAGCGCAGTTATTAGAGATGCCTTTTCAAAATGAAGTTCCTTTGGATTATGAATTTAATTTTTTCAGACAGCAGATAATGCAATATTTCATTTTACCTTTTGTAATTTGGAATTATTCTTTTATAGATGGCAAGTTGCATGAGCAGTTGAAAAATACAGTTATAATATGTATATGCATTGCTTCTGGTTATGGATTGTATCTAACAACGACAAATGGAGTTAATCCATACCAAATTGCTGTTATGGCTGCTAATGGGGAAGTTTGGAATGCAGATTATGCAGCTGTCGGAGGAGGTCGATTGTTTGGACGAATTTCCTCAGTATTCGGTCATCCAATGACATATGGTCTTTTTTTAGGTATGGCATTGATATATATATATGCCATAAAAGCTTCTCTAAATAAATACAAGATGATAGTAATTTTGTTAGCCATAGTTACTTCAATTTTTCTTTGTGGAATACGTAGCCCTATTGGAGCTTTTTTTGTTACAATTTTAGTTTTCTTATTATTGAGCCATCGAATTAAATTGATGTGTCAAGTCGGAATCGTTGGAGGAATCGCATACCTGATAATTAATTCTATACCCGAACTAAGCAATTATGTCGGTTCCATTTTCTCAGATGATAAATCCAATGTCAGTGGTTCCTCTTTTGAAATGCGTTTAAATCAAATGGAAGGATGTTTCTGGGAGATACGAAATCATTTGGTTTTTGGTAAAGGTTTTGGTTGGACGAACTATTACATAGATACATATGGCGATCATCCTATCATGTTGGCTTTTGAAAGTTTAATATATGTTGTATTATGCAATAGTGGTATAGTCGGGGTTGTGATATGGATAATATTTTTGCTAAAACTGTTTAGGAATACCTCACGGATAGTATTAAACCAAGATATTGTTATATGTGCATTAACTCTAACAACTTATTATATAACATATTCGGTCATTACAGGAGAGTATGGATATATGAAATACTTTATGCTATTTTACACTTTGATATTATTGGAAGGTATACAAAAGACAAATAATATAAATAGAAAAAATAATTTATGAAAGTACTTTGGTTTGAAATAACAACTCCTTCACGTTACCAAAAAACAGGGTTGGTGACTGCTGGTTGGCAAGATGCGTTGGAAAATATTGTATCACAATGCAAGGAAATACAATTGTATGTGGCTTTTGAAAGTTCTCAATATAAAGAAGTGAAAGTTATAGACGGAATTACCTATATTCCGATGTTTACTCATTATTCTTTTTGGGAGAAGAAAAAAGGTCAACTGACATGGAAAGTCAATGAGCATAAGGTTATAGAACTAGGAAGGAAAGTAATAGAAGAGTATTCTCCGGATTTGATCCATGTATTTGGAAACGAGTGGCCTTATGGACTATTAGCGCAATATACCAATATTCCTTTGGTTATTCATATACAGGGAAGTATTATCCCATATAACAATGCTCTTTATCCTCCTCGTTACAATGGCTATACAATGTTAAGGGCAGCTAGGCTAAATTTGCGTAAAGATTGGCATCGTTTGAATGATTATTGTCGTGACAAGTCTCGTTTAGAGATGGAGCGAAGAATTTGGAATGTTGTTCATCATTATATGGGTCGTACTTCTTGGGATAAGGCTTTAGTAAACACATTAACTAAAAATGCTACATATCACCATGTAGATGAGGCGCTAAGACCAGAATTTCTGAATTCGGAAAAACATTGGACTTTGCCTTCTAGTAAAAAGATCAAACTTTTATCTGTTGGTTGCTCTTCTTTTTGGAAAGGTATTGATGTTATGTTGAAGACTGCCCATGTGTTGAAGGAGGCAGGTGTTGACTTTGAATGGAATGTTGCAGGTGGAATGAACGAAGAGTTAAAACAGATTGTAGAGAATAAGGAGAAACTTATATTTTCTGAAAATAATATCCAAATATTAGGTTTCCGCTCTCCAACTCAATTGATAGATGAAATGTGTAATTCTACAATTTATGTTCATACAGCATATATTGAGAATAGCCCAAATTCTATCTGTGAAGCACAGATGATAGGTATGCCTATTATATCAACGATGGTGGGCGGAATTTCTACTTTAGTTCGCAATGGAGTTGATGGAGAACTGCTCCCAGCAAATGACCCTTGGCAGATAGCAAATTCGATTATGGAATTGGCTAAGGATAAAAAACGTATGTTGGAATATTCAAAGAATTCTCTGCAACATGCAAAAGAACGACATGCTCCGGAACATATTCTTCAGCAGTTGCTTGCTTGTTATAATGACTTAATAAAATAATGAAAACGCTTTTTAAAAAGTTCTTACGCCAGTTGCCTGGAATGAGCCAATTCGATATTGTAAGTATTTTGCGAAATAAATACTATGCATTGAAGTCAGAAAGGGTAGCAGCTAAAATGGCAAAAGCTGGAAGTGATATTTATTTTCAAAAAGTTGGCTTACTTCATAATCCAACTAACATCTTTTTAGGTTCTAATATAAATTTTGGACCTGAAATTTGGCTATCAACATGGAATATGGGGGGGGGCAAATGCCAAAATTGGAAATAGAAGATAATTGTTGTTTTGGCGCATACAATAATATTACTTGCGCCAATAGAATCACGATTGGTTCAGGATGTTTAACAGGTAAATGGGTTACGATAACAGACAATTCTCATGGAAATACGGATTATCATTCTCTCCAACTACCGCCAAAATCAAGAGATATAACATCCAAAGGACCAATTGTAATCGGTAAGAATGTTTGGATTGGTGACAAGGTAACAATACTTCCTAACGTGGAAATTGGCGATGGTGCTGTTATTGCAGCCAATGCGGTAGTTACCAAAGATGTACCAGCATATAGTGTAGTAGGCGGAAACCCAGCAAGAATATTAAAACAAAATAATAGATAATAATATGAAACGACCAGAGATTATAGCATTGTACTTGCCTCAGTTTCATCCCATACCAGAGAATGATAAGTGGTGGGGCAAGGGATTTACAGAGTGGACAAACGTAAAAAAGTCAAAACCTCTGTTCAAGGGGCATGACCAGCCACGCATACCAACAGAATTAGGTTATTATGACTTACGTGATCCTGAAATACGTCAGAAACAAGCAGACTTGGCAAAGCTTGCAGGTGTTACTTCTTTTTGCTATTGGCATTACTGGTTTGGTAATGGAAAGCGACTAATGGCCGATATTTACGATGAGGTGTTGGCTTCGGGAAAACCAGATTTTGGCTTTTGCCTAGGATGGGCAAACCATTCTTGGTATTCAAAAACGTGGAACAAGGATGGTACGACAAGCAATAATCTGCTTATCGGACAGGAGTATCCTGGCATAGAAGATGAGAAAATGCACTTTGAGTTACTGCTCCGCAGTTTTAAGGACCCTCGTTATACCAAGATTAATGGTAAGCCATTCTTCTTGATTTACGACCCAGTGTCTGTGCCTAAGGAGTATCTTGATAATTTCAGAAAATGGACAAAGGAAGCAGGATTCCCGGATTTGTATTTAGTTGGTGAAATAACCAAGAGTAATTATATCAAACCTATGTTGAGAGAGAAAGGATTTGATGCCGTGGTTTACCAGGGACTCAACTATACTCGCCATGACACATTGCTTGGAAAAATGGGTAAGATAGGTCATTACATCGATTATAAGTTGAAGCCAATCAAGAGCTTCTTTACTAAAAAGCCTGCTTTCTTGTATGATTATCGCTTGTATTACAAGGAGTTTGTTACAAAACGTGATTACGAAAATGACGTAATTCCACAGTTGTTTACGCAATGGGACCATTCTCCACGTAGTGGGGCAAATGGTGTCATCTATTGGCATACTGAGCCTGAGTATTTCAAAAAGCATTGCATGATGGCATTTGATGCTATCAAAAATAAGCCAGCAGATGGTCAAGTATTGATTCTTAAATCATGGAATGAATGGGGAGAAGGCAACTATATGGAACCAGACAAGACGCATGGACGCGGATTTATTAACGCTCTTCATGATGCCATTGACGAATATTACGGTAAAGAGTAAGAGACGATGAATATACTGTTTGTTACCGTATTCCAAATTTCTGAACAGAAAGGTGGAACCGAACGCACCACGGCACGCATCAGCAATGAGATGCGCCGTCGTGGGCATAAGTGCTATAACTTGTATGCAAAGCCTATTGGGGATATGTTTGAGATGACTGAGTTTGATGGTATTTACACCAATTATTCTCTAGAATCTGTGAGAGATATTATCGACAGCCAACAAATAGACAAAATCATTCTTGAAGGGGCTTTTATAATGGTTAAGAACGTGTATGATGGCAGGGCAAAAGCATCTCGAAAACCAAGCATGTTATTTGTTCACCATTTTGCTCCAGGTTATGAGCCGTATTTTAACGCATTTTATTCTATATGGAATCAATTCAGATATGCTCAGTCGTTAAGCAACCGGGTTAAGGCTTTGGTTAAAGTGTTGATATATCCTGTATTCAAGCCTTATATGGATGCTTCTTTCCATAAGTTGTATAAGGTGGCTTATTCTTTGTGTGACAAGATAGTGCTTTTGTCTCCGGAGTATGCTGATGACTATTGTAAGTTTGGCAACATCAATGACAAGAGAAAATTTGCTTCCATCCCAAATGCTGTATCTTTTGATGAGTTTATTCCTTTGGAGGATTTGAGCAAGAAGGAGAAAACTGTTTTGATAGTTACTCGTTTGGACGAAGTGCAGAAACGTATCTCCTTGGCCATTAAGATATGGAAACGTATAGAAGATGATGCTGAATTAAATGATTGGACTTTCAAGATAGTGGGATTTGGTGAGTCGGAGCATGAATATCGTAAGATGGTATCTACGTTGGGTCTGAAACGCATTTCCTTTGAGGGTCGTCAGAATCCTGTTGGATATTATAAGAAGAGTTCCCTGTTTATGATGACATCTCTTTTTGAGGGATGGCCGATGACATTGAACGAGTCGTTACAGTTTGGTTGTGTGCCTCTTGTGTACGACACATGCGCCTCGTTCCATGAGATAATCAATGACGGTGAAAACGGTTATCTCGTGACAGACAAGAATGAGGAAGAGTTTTATCATAAGATGCATGCTTTGATGCTTGATGCCAACAAACGTATGGTTATGCAGAAGGCTGCTATAGAATCTAGCAAGCGATTCACGTTGGATAAGATTGTGAGTCGCTGGGAAAAACTATTAAATGAATAAATTGATATGATACCAAAAAAGATACATTATTGCTGGTTGAGTGATGACCCGATGCCAGAGAAATTATTGAAGTGCGTGGAGAGTTGGAAGAAGTATCTTCCTGATTACGAACTTGTAAAATGGGACTTGAAGAAGTTCCCACTTTCAAAGAATCCTTGGGTAAGGGAAGCCTTTGAAAATAAAAAGTATGCTTTTGCTGCTGACTACATTCGTCTTTATGCTTTGGCAACAGAGGGTGGAATATATCTTGATAGTGATGTTGAGGTATTGAAGCCCTTTGATGATTTACTGAAATATCCTTATTTTATATGTAAGGAAAATAGTCCACAAGGAATAGAGGCTGCTATCATTGGTGCAGAAAAGAATACTCCTTGGGTGATGGAATGCCTTAACTATTATCAAGGCAAGCATTTTATCGATAAGAATGGCAAGGCGCAGACAGCAGTATTGCCATCTATCCTAAAGAAATGTATTCTGAGTAAATTTGAAATGAAGTTTATCGATAGTCCGTCGCAATTTGTGGATAACAATAATGTTGTTTGTGTGTTGCCGATGGATTATTTCAGCCCCAAAAATTATGTGACAAAAAAAATAACGATTACAGCTAACACTTATTCAATCCATCATTTTGCAGGAACATGGCAACCTTTGTGGAAACGATTGGCACTGAAAATCTGGGTACCTTTCTCTGTGAAATATCCAGGGTTGGCTAAGGTTATTAAAGAAAAAATATAGAGGTATGGAACGTTTGGTATATATAGATATTTTGAAAGGTATAGCCATCATATTAGTTGTTATGGGACATATGTTTTTGCCATATACAGACTATTTGGATTCAACAGTAAATCAGATGATTTTTTCTGTTCATATGCCTTTGTTTATCTTTTTGAGTGGATTTGTCTTTCATCTTTCTCAAGGAAAACATAGCGTTAGAATAACAATAATGAAGAGAATTTTGTCACTATTGCTGCCGTTCTTCTGTTTTTCTGCGGTATATTGCTTTGCAAATGACATCTCATATTCTGATATGTTGTTGAAGACTGAAATTCATAACGGATATTGGTTTACCTTGGTTTTGTTTGAGATCATCCTTATTTCTATCGTGATAGAAATGTTGACAAAACGAATTCGGGGGGGGCAAAATGGCAAGGTTGCCGTTGACCTCATATTGAATGTAGTTTTAATACTTATTTTACTCATTATTGCTAAAATAGAATTAATACCAGAGCCGTATAAGACATTGTTTTCGACGGATAAAGTAGCCAAGTTCTATATGTTTTTCCAAATGGGCAAGTTTGTAAACACATATTCGATGTTTGGTTCGTTGTTCAAGAAACAGTGGGTATATACATTTTGTATGGTTGCCTATTTTTTCTTGTTTACTAAGTTTGGCTATGATTTGCAAGGTTTTAATGCGATGTCGTTTATATTGCCTGTTTGTGGTATCATAGTTTTGACAAATATGGTGGAAAAGAATCAAATGCAGCTAAATTCACATGGTATATTGGCGAGTATAGGCAAGAATTCTTTGGAGATATACTTGGTGCATTTCTTGGTTTTGTCCTTGATACCGAAGGAAATAGTAGACAGTTGTGGTAGTGTTTACCTTCAATTGTTCGTGTTGCTTTTGTTGTCTGTGGTGTGTATCATGGTCTCATTAGCAATGGCAAAGTTTATACATGGTTCTAATATCTTAGACTTTCTACTATTTGGCAAGGGACCTTATCTAAAGAATATTATATCAAAGATGAAATGAAACGAATATTATCGCTTTTATGCTTTTTGCTTGTTTGTATTTTTGCTTGCGCGGATAACAAAGTGCCAGTTTTTGTTACTCCAGAGGACTTCGGGTGTGTGAGTAATGACAAACATCAGGCTGAGAAAAATAGTACTGGCTTACAAAAAGCTATAGACTATTGTATAGTCAATGGCAGCAAACTGACTTCTGTTGCAAGTCATAGCTATTATATCAAGCAAGGGCTTAAAATCTCAGGTTTTATCAGTATAGATTTGGGCGGTGCAACGATTATAGCCACAGATTCTGTACAGATGTTAACAGTCCATTGGGACAAAACAGAGTATTGGACAGGTGTTATTCGTAATTTTCGCTTAAACCTTAATGATATAGCCAAAATCGGGATTAATTGCGACAAAGTAATCAAACTTCATCTTACAGATGGGGAAATTTCTGGGATAGGTACAAATGCAATAGGGTTGAATGTAAAGGAAGGCTATGAGTTATTGACCGATAACTTGCATTTTCATGGTAATCAGAAATATTCCACAGGCATCAGAACTTTGACAAGTGATTGCCATTTTTCCGATTGCATTATGATTGATTGCTATACAGCAGTAGATAACCAAGGCAGCAACTTCTTCGAGCGGATTCATGCTTGGATGTTGCCTCGTTACATTCACGGAAGTATCTATTTTAGAAATAGAGGAGGAGGAGTTTTCTTGAACCAATGTTTCTGTGATACATATGACAAGGCTTTTGTTGTAGATAATGTTTGTGAGATGCATATTTCGCAATTGAAGCTAATCCATAATAAAATAATGTGGAAAGAACCATACGATAAGGTGAATCCAATAGTATTCGATTTCAAGAGTGATGAAGTGGCAAGTAAGTCAAAAATATCATTGTTGGATTCGTATATTGGTGGGTTGTGGCTTGGGAATAAAGAGAGACAAGTGTTCTCAAAGAGGAAAAATTCCGGGCTTCAACAATTTTATAATTTGTTTTCAGATTAAACAAGAAATAGCTTATGAACTTTAAACTCATAGATGTCTGTTTTCAAAATGCATCTGCTTATTCGGGTACCGATGCTGACTTTTATATTGAAATGGATGATTGGAACGACTATAATTATTTTACGAATTACCATCTTCATGCTACTAAAAAGTTGACTAATACTGAAAATGTTTATCTCGGCAGTATAAGTATTTTAAAGAAAGGTCAAAAAGAGGGAGATAGTCGCCTTTTGGCAAATGCTATTAAAAAGGGTATATTGAGTAACCCTTTTGAAAAGTTGCCAGATGATTATTGTTCGATTTCCTTTTCTTTAGATTTATACAGGGGGCTTTATAAGTTTTTAGACTATCGAAGAAGGCAAAAAATCGTGAGGTCTCTAAGGATGATATTGTCTGATAGAGATAGGCTCTATGAAGAGTTTAAGGATGAACCTGGTTTTGAAAAATCCTTGTTAAGAAGTGCAAGTATGGATTCGTACATTCTGCAAAAAGGAAAGTGTCTATTACAAAGTGATGGTAAATTTCATGACTGGGAGCATGATAAACTAAAAGTAAATTTCAATTATCTGAATCAAGAAATTACTTTGAATTTTTCTGGAGTGAAAAATGCTGGGGATCGTAACTATTTACCTTCTGGAATTATAGCATTTATCGGACATAATGGATGTGGTAAAAGTACAGCATTGTATCAATTAGCCAAAGTTCTTTTTACAGCACCAAATGATAGGGGGCTTTTGAAGAATGTTTTATCTTTAGAGCCAAATAATATAGGAATAGACAAACTGATGATGTTTTCTTATAGTGCATTTGATAACTTTGTTATGCCAGGTGTTACGTTATCAGATTATCGTTTGATGTATGAAGGAATGAAGGATAATTCAGGGAGGTTTATTTTTTGTGGCTTGCGAGATGTGAGACAAGAAATCAATGAAGCTATCGAGGATCACATAAAGAAACGAGGCGAAGACAATAAAGATAATAAAATTGTAGATATCAACCAGGTACGTATCGAAAAGATAAAAACAAAAACGGTTGATGAACTATCTGGAGAGTTTGCAGTTGCGCTGCGTGCGGTATTGGAAGATTCTGATAAATGGCAAATTTTTGAGCAAATCAGAAATGACAGTAAAGTTGTATTACCTTCTTTATATGAAGCAATGGAGTGGATTGATTATTTTACAACAACAGATGAGAACAAAGAAAAGTTCCTATCATTATCAACTGGCGTGAAATTCTTCTTGCACGCATTAGTGCATTTGATAGCATATATGGAGGATAATAGTATAGTTCTCTTTGATGAGCCAGAAAATCATTTACATCCACCATTCTTGTCTTTTATGATGAGTGAGTTTCGGAGAATTATTCACAATAAGCATTCTGTGATGTTGGTCGCAACACATTCACCTGTAATTCTCCAAGAAACACTGTCAAAAAATGTCTTCATAATGGAAAGGCGAGATGGTGAGACGATAATTCGCCATCCTGAGACCGAGATATATGGTGAGAGTTTTGGATTGATAAATTCAATGGTTTTCAGACTAAATTCAGATTTGACACATTATAATGATGTAATGGATGAGTTGTATGAACAATGGCATTGCGACGATTTAAATTCCATAGAGCAGGTCCTAACACGTTTTAAACACCGTTTTGGATGTGAAGATTTAAGCTCGCATATGACTGCTTATCTGATTAGCAAGTTTGAAAGTCGTGATAGTTTAGAGGAGGAATAGCTTATGTGGAAGTTGGAAAAGCCTTTACTGGACGAAGCGTTGGAAGACATAGAAAATATCATTGCGGAAAGTAATAGTAATTTAGATGAGCAATCTAAGGTTAAATTGCAGTATGTATTCCGGTTGTATGAACGTAATAAGGGTTCTGTCGCAGATGTGGATTTAAATCGTTTTTCAGATAAAGAGAAGAATACCTTACATAATATGTATGGTACAAAGACTTATGAAAACGAGCCTTTGTTTTACATTCGGAAACAACTTTTCGCAAAGAAAGACTTGTGTCCATTATGTGGTATCAATCCTCCAAGTCAGTTAGACCATCAAATGCCACGTTCGCAATACAAGCCTCTTTCTGTATGTAGATTAAACTTAGTGCCTCTATGTGGGGTTTGTAATAACAAAAAACGGGCAAAACCTTATGACGAGTTCATCCATCCCTATTATGCAGAGTTTCCTTCGGGCATCATATTTTTGGTTGTCAATGTGCATGTTAATACTCAAAATCATAAAATGTCTTGGTTTTATAGTCTTGATAGTACTGGATTACATGACAATGTGCTTATTCAGAAAATAAGGTCTCAAATAAGTAACATTAAATTATTTAGACGTTTACTGAGAGAGTCGCATAGGTTTATAGGTGACATGCTTTTTGATAATCACTTTGCGAATAATACTGTATTGAAAACCTTCCTTCAAAGGGAGATGAATAAGTATATACATAGATATGGTCTGAATGATTGGCGTTCAGCTATATTAAGAGCCTTGTTTCTTTGTCCTTCTTTTGGAGTTGATGAGGTTGAATGGCTAATTGGAAGAATTCCTCCAATCAACAATGGGGTGAATGTTTAAAATCATATATGTAAAAGCAATTAACAGAAAATGGAATCATTATTAGTTAATAAAATCCTATCAACGGAAAAGTATTCTGTTAACCAGATATTCGAGTCAAAAAGTAAAGTATATACTTTCCTCAATCCTGTATCTTATCTTACAGCTCTTGACAACAAAGAGTTGTTCGGACAGATGGATGGCATTTTTGCCGATGGCGGACTGTTGGTGAAAGCCATTAAGATGCTTTATGCTAAGGTGGTGACTCGTCGAAGTTTTGACATGACTTCTCTATGGCTCCAGAGTTGTTTGCTTACGTTGCCAAGCATGGAAAGACCATCTATATTGTGGCTTCTAAGCAAGAGCAGGTGGAGAAGGCCGTGGAGATATTCAGTGAGCGGTATCCAAAGGTGAAGTTTGCTGGTTATCGTAACGGCTACTTTGCTTCAGAACAAGAAATGGATGAAGAGGCAAAGCATATCGTTAAACTGGGAACCGCATACCCGTAAGCGTTATGTGATGGCAGGCTTGCTGTTTCCTGCAAGATTTATCGCAGAAAAAATCTTCGGATAGTCTTGTACAGCCAGTGAATGGGAGTGAAGACTACCGATATAGGAAGTAATATAATGAATAGGAGCGTCGGTATAATATGTGACCGATGACTCTTTGTAATTTATCTTTCATGCGTGCAAAAGTACAGCTTTATGTTGAAACAACAAAAGATTTTCTTTGATTTCTTGCGATTCTGCATTGGTTCTGTCAAGGAAATACCTGGTTCTTTGACGGAAGTGGATTGGAAGGAACTATATCGTATTGCCTAAAAGCAGGCTTTGCATGGTGTGCTGTTTCATGGTATCCGGCGGTTGCCAAAGGAGTTGGGTAAATCACCGTTAGCCCGTATGGCGGTACCTATATAATATATTACCTTGGCATCCGTAATCAAAACAGTTTGATAATGGAAACAAGGGAATATTTCGAAAAAGTGATGCAGGACTACAAACAAAACCGTAAAGGTCGTAGCCTTGCGCAAGTATTGTAAAGATGAGGCTGTGGATTATGACTGGCTCATTGAGCTTAAGAAATCATATCGTTCAAATAAGCTTCAACCAAATGAAAACAAGAAGTTAGGCGAAGGATTATCAAATAGCTGAGATATTTGGTGAGAACTTCCAAGTACCACAATCGTATAGATATATCAATAATATCAAGACGATAAGAGTTCTTACTAGTCTATAAGCAAAACTAATAATATTACAATGACATACAATTACCGAAAAATAAGACTACTTGGCTTGACCATAAAAGAAGGGTGTAATCCTAAGCTGACAAAAACGTTGGCTACTGGTTACTATCCTTTTTACACAGATGAACTCAGTGATGCTTTCTTCCTGCGGAATGTCAGCGTCACTGCTATCGTGGGCATGAATGGTGCTGGCAAATCATCACTACTAGAGTTGATGTTTCGTATGATAAACAACTTTAGTGCCTGTTTGGTTGGGAATACAATCAGACGTAATGGAGCTGATGAAATCTATTTTATTCCAGGCATTAAGGCTACTCTTGATTACGAAATAAGAGGCATGAAGGGTACATTGATTTGTGATGATGGAATTGTGGCATTGGTTTATGGTGATAAGAAATTCTTTTTGTCTGATCCTGACTTGACAATGATAGATGAATATCGGGATTTCGAAGTTTGCTACAAGCCCAAAACTGCAAAGAGAAGCGAGATAGCAAGTTGCTTTTTCTACACCATCGTCATGAATTATGCCTTACAAGCTTATAATTCTCTGGACTATCAAGACGAAAAGGCAGAGCATTATCAAACAGACCATCTAGTTGGGGCAAGCTCGAATGGCAACTGGATGAACAGCATGTTTCATAAGAATGATGGATATGCTTCGCCTATTGTCTTGAATCCATACAGAGATCAAGGTGTTATTGATATGAAGACGGAGACAGCTTTGACCAAAGACAGGCTTGCAGGTATTCTTGTTGAGGCAAAGAGAAAAAATCGAGAATTCATAGATGGCTATCAACTTCTGCGCATTGTTTATGGGTTCAATCCGTATAGAGTGAAGGAAAAATTGCCAGAGCGGTTTCACGAAAAAGATGTGACACAGGTAGAGAATGTGTTTAGGATGCTTTATGGAGAGGACAATTCTTTTGTTAGAATAGTTTTGGATACTTATGGATATTCATTTGCCAATTCTAATTGTATGTCGGCTTATGGTTGTATTTATCTTATTTATAAGACTTTGACCATACCTTCCAAATATCCGAGTTATGCAGAATATGCCTCTGTGGTTGACATTGAAATGATTGATGGTCTTTTGGAAGATGAAAAAGAACAGGACGTTTTAATCGGTCTTATCACAGAAATAAAGAAAGACAAATCTCACATCACAACGAAAATCAGGCAAACCATTCATTTCTTGGATGCCTTTGACCAAGACATTTGGGCAGAGAACAAATTTTCTTATGAGTTTTATGAATGTTGGTTAAGGATGGACAAGAAGAACACTTCTCTTGAAGCGACAATGGAGCTGATGCCACCTCCAATCTTTAACTCGGAGATTATCATGAAAAGAGATAAGGACGAAGCGGAAATTCCTTTTTATAAACTCAGTTCCGGTGAAAGGCAATTCTTGTTCTTGATGAGTTCTGTCATCTATCATGTGATGAACATAAAATCAGTGCCAACTTCTCGTATCGCTTATCGATATGTGAATATAATTCTTGATGAAGTGGAACTTTGTTTCCATCCTGAATACCAAAGAACATTTTTGTATAAACTCTTGCAGGCTATCCAAAGATTGCATTTGAATACATATTGTGGCTTTAATATCATTATTACGACCCATTCTCCTTTTTTGCTTTCTGATATACCTCAGAGCAATGTGCTTTACTTGGAAGATGGTCATGTTGTGGATAAGAGCTATATGCAAAATCCTTTTGCTGCAAATGTAAATGATATTTTGCGACAGAGTTTCTTCTTGAAAAATGGTTTCATGGGAGAATTTGCCAAGCAGAAAATCCTAAAAGTAATAGATAGTTATACGAAGAAAAAACTTGATACAAATGAGTTTAAGGAAGCTGTGGAGTTATTGACTCTAATTGGTGAACCATTGTTGAAAAACAAACTTTCGACATTTATGGAGGATAAGGGCGATGAGAAGAATACTAATAGATGATAGAGTTAGAGGTATAGCTATGTCTTTTAAGAAATTTCTTGAAAATGGTTTAGGTAGTTCATATAAGTCTCCTAAAACACACTTGGGAGAGTTGGCTAATAATCCTCTACTTAAGCCTCAGCAAAAGCAATATGTTCAACTTATCATCAGTGAATGGGACAACTTGATAGTGATGGAGCCACCCTTCGATAACACTATTAAAAAGTTTGAAACCTTATTTCCTGCTGATAAGATTTCAACTGAGCAGTTTGGAATTGACTCTAAATCCTCCAAGTTCCTTTATAAGGAAATAGTAGAGGCAATGCGATATGATTACGTGCAAGAAAGTGTCTATCCTAAAATTATCAATCAGCTTGGTATCAAGACTTGCGTCTATTGTAATGCTCAATATGCTTTTTCTTATGATAATGGTCGGAATAGTTTTCGAAATTATGAGATAGACCATTGGATGCCTAAGAGTAAATATCCTTATTTATGCACTTCATTTTTCAATCTTCAGCCGAGCTGTACCAAGTGTAATAAATTGAAATCAAACAAGGATGATATTCTTCCTTTTTGCTTATTTACGGATGATAAAAGTAAATTAGACCCATTTGATTTTTCAATACTTCATGTGTCATGTGCGCAATTTTTAGCTACACATGACCGGGATATGCTAAGGATTATATTTTCATCGAATGAACCTGGATTGAAAGATAATATGGATGCCTTGTTTCATATATCTACTCAATATCAAGCGCATAAGGAAATGGTGGAAGAGTTGATATGGAAAGAACAAATCTATAATAGTACCATCCTTGACATTTACAAAGACAACTTTAAGCAATTGGGGTTTAAGCAGACAGACTTTAATCGCTTTATCTTGTCGAATTATGATAAGGACGAAGACATTCTAAAGCGTCCTTTTGCAAAGATGGTGCAGGATATAGCCAAACAATTAGGAATCATTTAAACATATAGAAATATGATATCAATATTAGTTTCTAAGATTATATCAACGGAATCCTTTTCCGTTAACCAGATATTCGAGAATAAGGGAAAGGCATATACCTATCTCAACCCAGTGTCTTATTTGACTGCTCTCGACAATAAGGAGCTATTCTCGCAGCTGGATGGTATCTTTGCGGATGGTGGGTTGTTGGTGAAAGCCATCAAGTTGGTTTATGGCAAACAAGTGACTCGCCGAAGCTTCGACATGACTTCTATGGCTCCAGAGTTGTTTGCTTACGTTGCCAAGCATGGAAAGACTATCTATATCGTGGCTTCGAAGCAGGAGCAGGTAGAGAAGGCGGTAGAGATATTCCATGAGCGGTATCCTAAGGTTAAGTTTGCGGGGTATCGGAATGGGTACATTGCTTCGGAAAGCGAAATGGATGTTGAGGCTAAGTATATCGCCAAATTGAATCCCGACTTTCTGATTGTAGGAATGGGAGCCTTGATGCAGGAGAAGTTCCTGCTAAAGGTGAAAAATGCCGGCTATCAGGGTGTCGGATTTACCTGTGGCGGTTTTATCCATCAGACTTCCAGAAATGAGATAGATTACTATCCTGCATGGGTGGATAAAACAAATCTCCGCTTTGTTTATCGAATGTGGAAGGAACCTCATACCCGTAAGCGTTATGTGATGGCAGGCTTGCTGTTTCCTGCAAGATTTATCGCAGAAAAAATCTTCGGATAGTCTTGTACAGCCAGTGAATGGGAGTGAAGACTACCGATATGGGAAGTAATATAATGAATAGGAGCGTCGGTATAATATGACCGATGGCTCTTTGTAATTTATCTTTCATGCGTGCAAAAGTACAGCATTATGTTGAAACAACAAAATATTTTCTTTGATTTCTTGCGATTCTGCATTGGTTCTGCCAAGGAAATACCTGGTTCTTTGAAGGAGGTGGATTGGAAGGAACTGTATGCTATTGCCAAGAAGCAGGCTTTGCTTGGTGTGCTGTTTCATGGTATCCGGCAGTTGCCAAAGGAGTTGGCACCAGAGCAGAAGCTACTGATGCAATGGATGGTGATGGCGGAACAGATACGAAAACAGAATATCAGACTGTTCCTGGATTCCGTAAAAGTTTGCAAGAACTTCGAGAACAAGGGCTTTGCTAACTGCATCTTGAAGGGGCAGGGGAATGCGTTGCTTTATCCTGACCCTTATATGCGAACGCCTGGTGACATCGATATCTATCTTTCGGGTGGTCGCAGGAAAATCATGAAGTATGTGGATCAAGTGTGTCCGAATCAGGTAATGCGGTATCATCATGTGGATTTTCCTGTGATGAAGACGGCGATAGAGGTGCATTTTACTCCTTCATATATGTTTTGTCTGATTCATAATCGGAGAATGCAGAAGTGGTTTAAGGAGGTGATGGATTTGCAATGCTCGAATGTAGTTACATTACCAGATGGGTATGGGGAAATTACTGTGCCAACGACGAACTTCAATGTTATATATATTCTCTCTCATCTCTATCGCCATGTGTTCACTGAGGGTATTGGCTTACGTCAATTAATAGACTACTACTTTGTTTTAGTGAAGAGTGAAGAAGGAAGAGTGAAGAATCTGACGGCATTGCAGCGTGAGCTGAAATATCTTGGTTTATGGAAGTTTGCTGGGGCTGTGATGTATGTGCTGCATGAAGCTTTGGGATTACCTGAGGCGAAAATGATTTCACCTATTGATGTGAATGAAGGTCGATTTTTGTTGGCTGAAATCATGCAAGGAGGCAATTTTGGTCAATATGACACTCGACTTGGAAGCAAGGAGAATGAAGGCAAACTTCATCGCTATCTCAGAATGAGTTTGCGCAACTTACGCTTCGTGAAGCATTATCCTACAGAGGCATTGAGCGAACCATTGTTCAGAACTTGGTTTGCTTTATGGAAGAAGATACATGGAATAAGATAATAGATATACGGGCGAACGGATCCCTCTCCCATTTTTTGAGCTACTTTTCGGTGATGGAGCCTAGTAGCCCGTTTTTATACAAATCGATTAAAATTGATATAATGAACGTAATAAAGACAAATGTAGAGGGCGTACTCATTATTGAGCCTCGCCTTTTTAGAGATGCTCGTGGCTATTTCTTTGAAAGCTTTAGCGAGCGAGAGTTTAAAGAGAAAGTAGAGCCATTGATGGGCTACAAGGTGGAGTTCTGCTAGGACAATGAGAGCATGAGCAGTTATGGTGTGATGCGTGGTTTGCATTTCCAGAGACCTCCGTTTACACAGAGCAAGCTGGTGAGATGCGTGAAGGGTAGAGTGATAATCATCCCATCCTTCCTTACCCGTAAGGAAGGCTCCACCTTTCTCACCAATCCTCTCTTCAATAGTCTTTACGCCCCCTTCGGTTCCCCCAGTTCTGGGGGACAGAAACCCTCAGGGACGAGAGGATGTAACCGCCCTATAGTACTCGGTACCGCTACGCTACAAGGTTGGCGGACCAATCAAAGGTCTACGTCATGGTTGTGCGGGATGGGACCGCCTTGCTAAAGTTGGACAATAAAAAATACATTTTTTTCTAATTGATGAAATATATCAAGTATGCAAGATGTACATTTTAAAACCAATATATTGCTGAAAAATATTATTGGTAAAGATTTGATTACTGATGATAATATTGCTGTTCTAGAATTGGTGAAGAATGCTTATGATGCAGGCTCACCGATTCTGGATTTGCATTTTTGTCATGTCAATATGCTAGATATTCACGATGATGACGATGCCCAAATATTAATTTGTGATAAGGGTATTGGTATGAATCAAGATGGACTTGTCGGTAAATGGTTGAATATTGCATATTCGGAAAAGAAAGAGCAGGCGTGGATGAATGGACGGCGTCAAGCTGGAAATAAAGGTGTGGGGCGCTTTTCATGTGATCGTCTGGGTAAAAAATTGATAATATACACCAAAACAAAAGATTCTCCTTGTTTTAAATTATTTATAGATTGGGCAGTATTTGAAGACGAAGGAAATATCAATAAACAAATTCAAGATATTACTCTAAAACTAGAGGAAGTTTCTGTAAATGATGTTTTGAATCTTACCGGTTGGGATAGCTTTGGTCAAGGTACAGTCCTCCAGATTATCGGACTACGTGATAAATGGAGTGCAACTAAAATCATAAGGCTTAAAAGGGATTTGGAAAAATTTATAAATCCTAATCAAATTTTCCAAAAGAATCCTTTTGTCATTAAAATCCTTGCTGATGAGTATCAGAAATATGATGGGATGCAACAATTTCAAAAAGATAAGATTAATGGAATTGTTGAAAATCAGGTTTTTGACAAGCTGAATTTTCGGACATCAAGTATTGTTAGTTGGATAGATGCACAAGGTAATAGTATTATTACCACGTTATATGATAGGGGAAAAGAAGTGTTCTCTTTGGAGGAAGAAAACACATATACACATCTTCGGAATGTAAAAATTACAGTTTTTTATCTCAATACTTATACCAAAAGGTATTTTGCTCAGCAAACAGGTTTTAGGTCAATTGATTTTGGTTCAATATTCCTTTTTGTCAATGGATTCAGAATTCCTCCTTATGGTGATCAAGGGGATGATTGGCTTGGTATTGAAAGAAGAAAAAGCTCTGGATACAGAAGGTATTTAAGTACACGTGAGGTTATTGGACGAATAGAAGTCAATGATGATAATAATGAATTCAATATTATCACAAACCGTGCTGGTGTTGTTCATAACAGTGCTTTTGAGGAATTATCACGAGAAGGTTCTCCTTACGGCTTCTTCTACAAAACATTCAGGCGATTGGAGCGTTTTGTCGTTGAAGGTATCAATTGGGATAAGACTGGAAATGTTCCTTCTGAGAATGCCAATGGTGAGGAGTGTTTTAAACTTGATGATTTTACTCGCAATAAACAGATATTATCTGTTATTCGAAAAATTATAGATATACCAGACACTTCTATAAAACAGTTACATATAAATGAAGAACTCGTACAGGAAATATTGGACCAGCAAGTTAAAGATACCCAAAAAACACTGGATGACATGCTGGCACATCTGGCAGATATAACCCAATCTCTGGATGTGGAGAATATGCGCCTTTTCCAAAATAAGTTGCAAGAAGATTCAGAAGAGTTGAACCAATTGATAAAGGTTGTTAATGCTTTTTCTCCTTCTTCTGAAAAAATAACTGAAATAAATGCAGTAAAAGAATTTGTCGAGCAGAAACGACAAGAACTGTCAGATAAGCAGCAGGAGTTGGAACAAGCTCAAAAAGCACGTGCTATTGCTGAAGAAAAAGCTCGTAAAATACAAGAAGAATTAGAACTCGAAAGAGAAAAAAATACTTATTTGTTATCTTCAGACAGAAGTATGAGTGAAGATGCTAAAGGAATGGTGCATAATATAAAACTGATAGCATTGACTCTCCAGGCTAAGTTGGATAATCTTATCGAAGATGTGAGGGATGAAGATATAGATAAGAGTGAAATATTGAAGACTTTGACATCTATGCGTTATCAAAATGAAAAGTCTTTGAAGATAAGTAAGCTTATAACAAGAGCAAATTTTAGAGCTGATAAAGAAAACCGCTTCATAAATGTTATGGGATATATAAGGCAGTATCTTTCTATATATAAAGATATTACTGGAAGAGATAATATAACTTTTGTGATAAGTGACGGGAATATCGATTATTCTCGTAAAATTAGTACTCTTGACATTTCTGTCATATTGGATAATCTGATATCAAATTCAATAAAAGCATCAGCCACGGTTGTTGCAATTTCTGCTCAGATAAATAGTAATAATAAATTAGATGTTACTGTATCTGATAATGGTGAGGGGCTCTCTCAACGATTCTTAGATAATCCAGAAAAAATATTTGAACTTGGTGTCACTTCTACAGATGGTTCTGGCTTAGGATTATATACGATAAGAAATATATTGAAAGATATGGGAAGTACCATACGTTTCATCGGAAATAATGTGAAATTGAAAGGTGCCTCATTCTTAATGACTTTTTAAGCTTAAGTAATATGATACATAAAAGAATTTTGTTGATAGATGATACTGATGTCAGTGATGTCTTAAGAGCGCTGGCACGTAAAGCTAAGGCAAAAAACATAAATTTGGATTTTGATCAATTTAATGTTGGAAGCCAAAGGTTACCGGAGCTAATTGACGGTGATGGAAAACTAGATATTAGCAAAGTTATACAATATTACAAAAATCATTACGAGAAAAAGTATTTTGATATTGTTGCTTGCGATTATCAGCTTTCTGTAGATAATTTCGATGGGCCTGAATTGCTTCGTCAAATGGGAAATATATGTTTTGCTAATGGACAACGCTTCTTGATTTATTCGGGTTTGTTAGAATCTATTATAGAAGAGCACGTACAAAAAACGTGTAACGTAAATGGTAAGCAGATTCAGGTAAATCAAAAACTGTTGAAATATATTAAGCATCTTGTAAATGCTCAATATATTGGCTTTGTCGATAGAGAAGACTTAGTTGATACCATATTGAATCATTTATTGGATCATACTTCTTTGGAAAATTTATTAGAAGAAGCTGTAGAAAAATATCCAGACTTAGTTTTGGAATATGGCTTTAATCATCATCTAGAGGGAAAGAAACTGAAAGATTGCTTGAATGAAATCTATAGCAAGGAGACTGTCAGGAATGACGTTATGCGGGATTTGTTTGAGCAGACATTGGTTTATCTTTGTAACCACATGTGTAGTAAATAGTAAATATTTTTAAGATATGATGCTTTTAGTCCATCCAGTAGATCCGACGATTAAGCGTTTGGAAAGACTGCTTAAATATGTAATTTGTCATACAGATTCTTCTGAATCTTTATTGATAAAACCAGGTGATATATATAAAAAGAAAGCTCTAAATGAACTGGAGAAAAGGTCGAAAGAAGATTTCATAGTGTTTCTTGGTCATGGAAGGAGTGATGCGTTGTTTGGTAGTAAGGGGGCAGAGTGGAATGCAGTAGTTAGCCCTGAAGCAATAGAGCAAGATCCTGATAAGTACTATAACGATGAAAATTTAATTTGTTCTACAAATTATCATTTGTTGAAGGGTAAAAAAATATTTTGCTTTGCTTGTAATTCTGTAGAACTTGGACAGACTCTTGAAAAAAGAGGTATAGATTGCGTATTGCTAGGTTTTGATAGATTGCCTACTACTAAAGAGGAATTTAAAGACGATTGGCATCTTACAGTATCAAGGCATATGTTGGCAGCAACAAAAGGATGTCTTAATATTGCTGTTCGGCAATGTATCATAACTGCGGTAGAGCAACACTGTGAGTTTGGAGAGATGGAAGAGATTATGAAGTTTGAACTGCAAAAGCAAATATCTTTTCTTTTAACTTCTAAAGCCCGTTATCGCTATGAATTGGCAAATGTATTGTCTGCCATAAAGGGCAATGTGATGGTCGTTGGTGATAGAAGTATTAGAGTTTAAGACATATAACTTGTATGGAAGCTACTAATATAATGATAGATAGAATTATTTTTGTGGTTAACAAGCAGAGTTTTTTCGTGGAATACAAAAATAGCATAACTTATGTCTGTGAGATTAAATAAACTATTACGGGAAGCAAATATTGGGCTGCAAGCATTTAGTGCAATTCTAAAGGCTTTAGATATTGATGAACCACATCTTGAGCCAAGTACCAAAATATCGGATGAACTTGCTAATCTGATATTAAATCTTCGAAATGTAGATTTGGATTTTATAAAGTTGATTGAAAAGAGTGTAGAGAAGAATGTATCTGATAGTGCTCCCAAATCTCCTCTGAAAATTCTTGGGACTATAGCTTTAGACGAATATGGTTCTCCTGGTCGTGCTAAAAGAGATATGGGAATTTCTAGTAATAGCTTCACGAAAGCGATAGAGAATTATACGGCTCTTGAAGAACCTCAATATAAAGAGGGCTGCAAAAACTTTTGGATAGAGGAGTTAATATTACTAACGCCACAAGGGAAAGCAACCCGTTTGCCGATAGCCTATTTCGGTAGCCAAGATAAAACGCCTCTTTACTCTGTATTGATAGGTTGTAATGGCGTTGGCAAGAGTACCTTGTTAAAGGAAATAGTGGATTTCTTTGTAGACCTGCATGCTTATATCAATAATTTTAAGCAGAAAATGTCATCTGCTAATAAGGCGAGGCTCAAAGGCGTTAAGTATCATATTGATGGTGTCTGTTGTGAGGTGATAAGAATCGGTAGAACTTTTCTTGCCAAGATTGACAACAGGTTGCTGGCTTCAAAGAAACTGCGCGTTCCTACTATCGTTGCATGCAATTTTGGCGCATTCGATAAGTTTCCTGTTCAAAAGGTGAATGGCTCTTCTCAAACCAGGTATGATGTACCATATTATAAATATGTAGGGGCTCATGTTAATGGAAATATGATTTCATCCTCTGCTATTGCTTTTCGGTTATTGTTCGCTTTGAAGGAGAACATGGACGATAGACAGCGGCAAAATTTATCATCTATCTTGGATTTCATAGGATATGATCACACTATAACTTTGAATTACTCCATAGTTTTAAAATCCAAGAAAAATGGTAGCGTATATGATCATGTTCTTCAGCATGTGCAAAAAGACAAAGAATACAGCAAACTTACATCTGAGCAAAGGAGTAACAAAGTTAGGGAACTCTATGATTTTTACAAGAACAAGGAGTTTGCCAAGCAACCTACGTATAACTATGATATAGATATTGATCAAAATTCATTGGCTGCAAATGAAGATTTGAATTATATATATAAGTTGAAGCAATATGATTTGGTTCAAGCAGCAAGTGTTGTATTCTATAAGAATGGAACACAGATTGCTTCAGAAGAAATGAGTTCCGGTGAGTTTGCCATGCTTTCTATGGTGCTTAGTATTTCTACAGCATCAAGTGATTCGCATACGTTAATTCTCATAGATGAGCCAGAGCTGAGTCTTCACCCCAATTGGCAGATGACAATCATAGATAACCTTGACAGGGCATTGAAAGATCAGGTGTGTCATCTGTTGATAGCCACACATAGTCATATGCTCGTATCAGATTTACCTATGAACAGGTCTTCTGTTTCACAGTGGGAAAAGGATGATGATGGTAATCTTATAGCCAATCGGATAGGAGAAAATACTTATGGGTGGTCTGCAGAGGAAGTGCTTCTAAAAGTTTTCAAGACGGCAACCGATAGAAACCGATATTTTGGCGAGCGTATAGCCAAGCTTTTAGAACAGATGGGTAATGATACAATTACTAAAGAGGCTGTAGCAGATGAATTGAATGAACTGCAGGAGATTTCACAGCATTTAAGTGATGTGGATCCGATGAAAATGGTTCTGAACACAATTATAGACGCATATAAATGATGAACTATGACAGAAGAGGAAGACTACATTGTGCAAAATCCGTATCAGCCTACAGAGAAAGAAAAACTTGCTATTGAGGAACTAGCAAATAAAGGACTTGAATCTGGAGATTGGAATTCTAAAAAGACTGGTATAACTGAATTTAAGGATCATATGCGTGAACACATGTACTATGAACAGAACTGCAGATGTGCTTATTGTCGTACAGAATTGCCTATAGCTTGTTGTTTCTTGCAGCGTGAACACATCGTTCCGAAAGCTCCACATCCTCAATGGATGTTCGAACCTCGCAATCTATGTTTTGCTTGTGATAAATGCAATAATTTTAAGGGAGATAAAGAGGTATTGAGAAATCGATATGCAGTTGCTTATCCAACTGATAGCAAAGATTTCTTGATTGTTAATCCCTTTCTCGATAAATATTCAGACCATATTGAGCTTAAGGATGGTATTATATATATAGGGAAAACAAAGAAGGGGCGTTTTACAATTGATACTTGTCAACTCTTTAGGCCTGATTTGGCTTTGGAAAGGGCAAAGAAAAAGATGGAGACGGAAAATCCAGATACTGTTCGTACACAATTACTTGCTTTGTTGTCATCATTGCCTATTTTGGATGAGGATAAAAGTAAAGCTTTGGAGAATTTTGGGAAAGTCGTAAAAATATATAAACAGAAACATCGGGATTGAATTGTAGATACGTTGGCGGACCAAAGCGGTCTTCGCCAGCTTGTGCGGGATGGGACGATGCTATTGGGGCTATAGCTTCTTATGCTTCTGCCAGTTCTTTTTTTACTTCTGTCAGTTCTGCTTCCACTATTGGTTCTTCTGCCTCTACTGCTTTTGATGTAGTACAGAGAGAACTGAAGCATCTTGGATTGTGGAAGTTCGCAGGGGGTGGTGATGTATGTTCTGAAGGAGGTGCTTGGATTGTCTGAGGATAAGATGATAGTGCCAATGGATGAGAAGCGTGGGAGGTTGCTGTTGGCAGAGATTCTGGATGGTGGTAACTTCGGTAGGCACTTTACGAAGTATGCTGGGTTTACGCATCAGAGTATGGGGAAGAAGTATTTCCTGAAGATATGGAGGAATATGCATTTCGTGAGATATTATCCTGCAGAAGCGCTTTGTGAACCTTTGTTCCGTACTTGGCACTTCTTCTGGAGGCTAAAATATAAAAAATAAATTAATCAAATAATTAATTGAAATAACTTTGTTTATGTTTGTCGAGATGCAGATAGGTAATCAGCTAGATGAGGATGACTGTCTGCACTTCGATTATCAATGATAATCATAATGAAGAAAAAAGTTTTTGTAAGCGGTTGCTATGACCTGCTACATTCTGGTCATGTGGAGTTTTTCCAGCAGGCATCATAGTATGATGACCTGTATGTGGGTATCGGATCGGATGCTACTTATCTGGAGTATAAGCATCGCAAGCCTATGTTCCCGCAGGAGGAAAGGCTATTCATGGTCAAGAATATCAAGGCGGTGAAGGAGGCGTATATCAATGAGGGAAGCGGAGTCATCGATTTTCTGCCTACTCTTGATAAGGTGAAACCGGATGTGTTTGTGGTGAACGCTGAAGGTGGGTCTGATGAGAAACGTAGGATTTGTAAGGAAAGGGGCATCGAATATGTCGAACTCCAGCGCACTCCTCATGCTGGTTTGAAGGCGCGGTCTTCTTCTGACTTGAAGAAGGCGTTATTGAACGTATCTGATAATTCGGCACAGGAGGCAGGGATTCCTACCCGTCTGGATCTGGCTGGTACTTGGATTGACCAGCCTTATGTAAGCATGTATCATCCGGGATGGGCGATTACCATCTCGCTGGAACCGACCTTTGAGGTGCGCGACCGCTGCGGTCTGTCTACCTCTACCCGTAAGGTGATTCAGAAGATTTGGCCGGTGAAGTTGCCGAAGATGGATCCGGAGATGCTCGCCCGACTGGTATTCTGCTTTGAGAACAATCCGGAGCGTCACGATGGTATCATCTCGGGTGCCCAGGATTCTATCGGTATCTGTGTTCCCGGTCTGGTGCGTCATTATTATGACAACAACTTCTGGCCAGAGAAGATTGAGAGTACGCAGGATGAGATGACCCTCCGATTCCTGGAAGACCATCTGGTGATGATTCCGATGGAACCGAGAAGACCGGGATGCAGTGTGGTGGAAGGTAAGGATATCACGCCTGAGAAGGTGAAGGCGCTGGCTGATGCAGCTGATGCCTGTTGGAAGGCGATTCTGGCGCACGACCTTGATGCCTTTGCGGCAGCATACAGGGCATCTTTCGAGGCCCAGATTGCGATGTTCCCGGGTATGGTGAATCCGCCTATCAACGGTGTGATAGAACCGGAGGCGAGTGTGCAGCCGATGATTGACCGTTACAGCAACATGGAGGAGGTTCTGGCATGGAAGATGCCGGGAGCCGGTGGCGGCGGTTATCTGGCACTGGTAGTAAAGGACAGTCTTAAATTTGCGGAGAATCATGACGAAGCCATCCATCTTCAGATACGAAGGGCATAACTATCTGGTGCCCTTCCTCATCATCAGCAGCCTCTTCTTCATGTGGGGCTTTGCCCATGGCATCCTCGAGGTGCTGAATCCGCATTTCCAGGAGTCGTTCCAAATCAGCAAGGCGATGTCGGCTTTGACGCAGACTGCTGTCTATGGTGCCTACTTTCTGATGGCACTGCCTGCCGGATGGATTATCCGGAAGTGGGGCTACAGGAGGGGTGTGATAACAGGACTGGTTCTCTTCGGTATCGGTGCCCTGATGTTCATACCGGGAAGCAGGATCAACAGTTTCTACTTCTTTGTTCTGTCGCTGTTTGTGATAGGATGCGGACTGACCTGTCTGGAAACGAGTGCGAATCCGTATACCACGGTACTGGGACATCCTGACAAGGCGGAGAGCAGAATCAACCTGTCGCAGTCGCTCAATGGTATCGGATGGATTGTAGGACCGCTGGTTGGCGGACAGCTTCTGTTCTCGGGTGTTAACATCGCCATTCCTTATGCCCTGGTGGGTATCTTCGTGCTTTCTGTGGCACTGGTTCTGTCAAGGATCAAGTTGCCGGACCCAAGGAGAGCGCATGAGGCGGATACGAACGAGAAGGTGGAGGAGAAGCCGATGCGAGTGATGGCATTCGGTTTCGGTATGCTGGCCTTGTTTCTTTATGTGGCTGCCCAGACGGGTGTGAACAGTTTCTTTATCAACTATGCTGAGGAGAGCATTCATATAGAGAAGCAGACTGCCAGTCTGTATCTCGCCTTTGGCGGAATGGGTCTGTTCTTTATCGGCCGACTGGCTGGTGGTGTCATTATGAATTATATCCAGCCAAGGCTGGTACTGCTGGTCTGTGCCATCCTCACCTTTGTTGCCACATTGATTGTGGTGGTATGTAGCGGAACCTTATCTCTCATTGCGTTCTTCGCCCTGTATCTGGGAGAGAGCATCATGTTTCCGACTATCTTCTCGCTGGCATTGAGGGATGCGGGTACAAAGACCAAGCTTGCCTCTTCATTGCTTATCATGACGATAGTGGGTGGTGCAGTTGCTCCTGTAATCATGGGGTATATTGCGGATACTACGGGCAGTATGGCGATTGCCTTTCTCATACCGCTGGTATGTTATGGGGTGATTGGAGGGTATGCGTTATCGAAACGCTCTGGCTCTTCTTTGGCAAAGAAGTAGTTTTTTCGAAAATCACCCCGTCCCTCTTTACCCTTAAAGAGGGCTCCACCTCTCATCTCGGTCTTCTCCCCTCAGGGAAGAAGAGGGAAACCGCCCTACTCGGTGCTCGGAACCGCTACGCTCTAAGGTTGGCGGACCATCAAAGGTCTTCGCCATATTTTGCGGGATGGGACCGCCTGGCTGTTGCGGGGGGAGATCTAATGCTGCATCAAAGCCTTCGCCATGTTGTGCGGGATGGGACCGCCTTGCTAAAGATGGATAGGATTATTGAAGTGCTGGTTTTGTAGTAATTCGCTGATGAGTTGCAGATTTCTTTTGATTTTCTTGGTGGTTTCGAGGAAAAAGCGTATTTTTGCGGCAGATTGCAATTAAAGAATTTAAAAGGAGAACTATTATGGATACATTAGATAAAGAATTTTGGGAAAAACGTGAAGCTGCTATGAAAAGATTTATGGCGGCAAAAGAGCGTAAAAAGGCTCGTGTAGCTGAAATTACTAAGAGCCTTTGTGAGGAATATAAGGAACGAACGGGGGTATATCCTAAATATATAAATGTTTGGTAATGAAACCACTTCCTTTGGATATAATTAATGCTTCTGCTCCTTATGAGGTTTATTGGCATGAAACGTCTCGAACTTATCGCTTTAAAAGTGATTTTGGTGTGGTACTTGCTATTGGCTTTGATGATGATGACATCATTGAAAATGCAGAATCATATGTCTTTTCTATCATCAATGTAACTAAAAGACCTTCTCCACGAGACTTGAAAATGCGTGATACAGTGATGCTTATCATAGAGAACTTCTTTAATATGAACGAAGCAGCTCTCTTGTATATTTGTGAGAGTGGGGATGGTAAGCAGCATATGCGAAGCCGTCTGTTTGAATATTGGTTTTCCTCTTATCAAATGAAAGATAAGTTTATTTTGATGCCTGTCAGTATCGAAGATATGGAGGGAATTGAAAATTTTGCAGCTTTAATTATTCGAAAAGATAATCCGAATGTTTTAAATATTGTTGCAGAATTTTCAAACACTGTGGCTATGTTTAGGGTAAAACCTAATAGTCATGACTAATTTCTTTTGATATTCTTGATGGGCTTAAAAGTCTTTACGCCCCCTTCGGTTCCCCTTGTAGGGGACAGAAACCTTCCTTACCCTTAAGGAAGGCTCCACCTCTCATCTCGGTCTTCTCCCCTCAGGGAAGAAGAGGGAAACCGCCCTACAGTGCTATATTTGCCCCACCTGTCCCTCCCCTGCGGGAGGGTCCTTAACCCACTCCCAAGCCCTCGCCCTTTCCAAAAGGGCAAGGGATGTAACCGCCCTCCGGTGCTCGGAACCGCTACGCTCTAAGGTTGGCGGGGCATCAAAGCCCTCGCCTTGTTGTGCGGGATGGGACCGCCTGGGGAATACAGGTTATAGTGTAAACCACCAATACAGCGTAAGGTGGGTTGAATGAAAAATATTATCTTTGCAGCCGTTTTAAAATTCATATAAAATGGAAAGCAAAGAATATTTTATTTATTATGCATATGCCGCCTCCTGTGCATGGTGCTGCGATGGTGGGGCAATATATCCATGACAGTAAGTTGATTAATGATAAGTTTGATAGTCATTACATCAATCTTACCACGGCTAAGAATCTGCAAGATATTGGTAAGGTTGGAATCAGAAAGTTGGTTGATTTTATCATGCTGCTTCGTAGAATCAGAAAGAGTTTGAAGGAAATTAGACCGGACTTGGTATATGTAACACCTAATGCCTGTGGCGGTGCCTTCTATAAAGACTATATCGTTAAGGGAATTAAGGTGATTCTCTTGTCTGAATGTTTATATAGTGATGTCATGAAGTATGTAATAATGTGTGAGTAAGACATAATATGAAACTGATATATTGCTATATAGCGCACTTTCGCAATATCGAAAACCAGGAAGTATCTCTTTCTGATGAATTCGTTTGTCATTACCGTGAATCTAAGCTGCTTATTGAAAAGCAGGAAAAGAATCCATTGATGGATTACATTTATGATAATGGGTTCATGAGTAATATAAAGATCATTGTCGGAAAAACTGGGTCTGGTAAAACCAATTTCCTGCAACTAATTGGTATGGACGAGTGGCGCAGAATAGAGTCTGATGCTAGTGATGCTTATCTGTTGTTGTATAAAATGCATGATGGAAATGTCTTTTTTGCTGAGGAAGTAGGTCTTGGTCATAAGAAACGTGCATATTATTTCACATATGATTTTGACAAGCATGTGGTTCTTTCCACTACTCCTGCAACTAAAGCGGATAAAGAGAATACGTATATAGTCAATGCCTTTGATAGATATGCTTTTGCAAACTGTCCTTACGAAGATGAAAGGCAGGAAGGGGTGTATCATACTGATACATTTATCCCAAGAATAATTGCTCAATATGGTAAGGCAAGTATTTCTATGGAATGTGATTTCTTAAAAGAGTACTTGAGTCATTTTGCAGAAGAAAGTATCAAAAGAAAGGCCTCTTTGGTTATTAAATGGAATAACTGGCAGAATAAAATCCATTCTGATTTGGATGAAAAACTGGTAAAAAAAGAGTATTGGACATATAAGGATAGAGCGAAAGAGCAAAAGGAAAAGAATCTTCGTAGCGGGCAATACGACAAGCCAGTACAGTATGATAAGAAATCTACTCCCAAGAGTCGTTTTATACATGACTTGATGGTAGATTTTGCCATATATTTGCGTAAGTGGGCTGAACAGGTGGATTATGAGTTTCCTGAAAAATACTACAGATATGCCGGCATGGTATATGATTTGGGAGTTGAAGACCCTAGAGAATTGCCTGATGGAGAGAAAATAGGTATTTTGAAACGTATCGATTGGTTATGCCAATATATTGATTACCATACTGATGAAGAAACCAGTAATCGAGGACTTGTTTGGCAGATTGGTTCTGATATTAGAGATTTTTTCCATCTTTTAAGTAAGATGGATGACAAATACTTCACAGATACAGAGTTTTCTATACCTGTAATGGATATAGATATTAGTGAAAAATCTGTGATGGGCGAAGTGTTTGAACGGATGGAGCAATATCGACCAGACGAAATTGGTGTTTTTACAAAATGTCTGTTACCTTATCATTGGACTTATGTAAGTTCTGGTGAGTATCAATATGCTAAGATATGGGGCGTGTTGGAAGAATATGGAGTAAAAGTTAAAATATTGACGCAAGGACAAAAATATTCGGAAGCCATTCAGCCCAATCTCATTCTCTTGTTGGATGAACCTGAGAATTATATGCACCCGGAAATGTGCAGGACTTTTATCAGAAATCTAAATGTCTTGCTAAGTAAACGTAACCCAAATTCGGAATTGCAAGTTCTGATTAGTACTCATTCACCATTTATGCTGTCTGATGTTATGGCATCCCAGGTTATCAAGATGAACTATGATGAGTATGGTAGGTGTATTATCTCAAAAAGTGAGAGACCTTATTATGCTGCCAATGTTCATAGTATTATGGCAGATGGCTTCTTTTTGAAATATACCATCGGGGAACAGGCTCGTATTTTCTTGGAAGATAAGTTTGAGCTGTTAAAATCATTGGTATCTAGGAAAAGTGAGCTTTCTTTATCAGAAAAAGAGGAAATTACGATGATTCGCCAATTGATTCCGAATATAGGTGATGCATTGATTCGTCATTGTTTCAGTATGTTGTTGGAAAAGTTGCAATAAGATGATAAGACTATTATTCCCGAATATAGAAGAATTGAAGCAGCTTCATTATGAAGCGGTAAAAAGTTATGTGGCTGATATCATGCGCAAGGAACAACGCAAGGACTTTTATCAGAAGGTTATAGATCTTCCTGGATTTGAAAGTTATGACAAGGAGTATGATTTTAGACATGACACTTTTGATTGGCTCAAACAATTTGTGCTGGCCGATTGCTCGACTCTTGCCAGTTGGGTGGCTAATTGCCCTAAGCTTCTGAAATTTGATTATATGAAGAAGGTGTATATAAACAGATTCTCAAATGGTATCTCGAAATATGTTGATCGGCAAGAAACATATAATTCGTATGCTTTGTTTGAGAAGATGAATTTGAAGGTTTGTCCATATTGCGAGCATGAGTTTCTGGATGTAGTTGAAGTGATGCAGGGTACTCAGACGAAACGTACTATAGAGTTTGACCATTTCTATCCTAAAGGGAGTGATGAGTATCCAGCTTTGGCTATGTGTTTTTACAATTTGATACCAAGTTGTAAATCTTGTAATCAGCTAAAAATGACGAATCCGGTAGCTGCTAATCCTTATGAGGCTAATATAGAAAATCTTTCTTATTTCTATTCAAACCAACTGATTGGTGTGAATTATACTGCAGTATCAGAAACAGACTTCACAATCGGGCTTCATACAGAGGGAAATATGGTGGTTAATCAAGATACCTTAGGTTTAGAACAAAGATATCAAAGTCTGAATTCTACTGTTTGTCAATTGCTGAAGAACAAACAGAACTTCGATGATGATAAGTTGGCAGAGATGGAGCGTATGGGATTTGGAGCGGTAGAGGAACTAAAGCGTTCATTCTTTGGCAAACCTAGAAGCGAGGCTTTGGGTACAGAGCTGCATACAAAGATGAAAGAGGATTTAATTGGGTATTAAAGTATATAATGGCCAGAATGGGTAAGGGATACCAGTTGGAAGATTTTCTCCCAGACTTCGCTATCTAGCATGAAGTAAGGAATAGCTTTCCTACTATCCTCTGCAAAATAGAAAAACAGATGTTTGATGCCTGGGCCTATGGCATACCTTGTGTGGTTACTCCTGTAGGTGGATTGCCTGACATTGTAATTGATGGTGAGAATGCATTGGTGTTCCCTGTGGGTGATGTAGATATGTTGTCAAGCCAATTAAAGAAAATGATTAGTGATGACTTTCTGCGTGAAAAAATAGCTCAAGCTTCATTAGAGTTGGCTCATACTACCTTTAATATTGATTGTATAAATAAAAAAATGGAAGATATCTATGAACGATTTAAGTAAGAAGTGTTTATATTCATTGGATATGATGAAGTGTATGGCTGCTATCTTCATCACCAATTCTCATTTCCAACCGCTGTATGAGGGTGTGAATACTGCCTTTGCTACTTTCGTCAAAATAAATAACGATAGGTTGGCAAGGAAAATAAAGAACTTACTTTACTCTCTGCTATTAAAGAGAAGTAAGCTGTTAGAAAACAAACAAAAGACGGTATGAGGTTATCTTGTGATCCCAATGAAATCTTGTGGTATGCGATGAGTTCTCCTTTTCGACGGGAGATGAAGGCCAAGGCACTCTTGGATGCTCACCATATAGAGAATTTTATCCCGATGAAGAAAATGCAGGAGATTCGGGATGGTGAAATCGTGACGTGGGAGGAGCCGGCTATCCACAACTTTATCTTCGTGCATGACAGCTACAATGGCATCATGAAAGTGAAGAAGGGGCTGGACATCCTGCAGTTCATTCTAAATCCCTTGTCTCCGATAGTTGTGCCACAGAGACAGATGGATGACTTCATCCGTCTTTACGAGTCGGACGGTTATGACGAGCCCGAGTTTCTCACTCCCCAGACGATGGGGCAGCTTCGGAAGAATGCAAGGGTGGTCATCGGCGATGGCCCACTTGCTGGCATCTCTGGTTATTACCAGCGAGTGAAGGGGGCGAAGGACAAGCGCTTCATAGTGTTGATAGAAGGTTTGATAGCAATGGCATGCAGCGTGGAGTGTAAGTTTGTGAAAGTAAAGTAGGTATGAAATTCAACTTACTGTTAAAAGATATAAAAAACTTGCGAAATTCATAATTTATATCTATTTTTGCATCATGAATCTCACTCTTTTGTTAGAGATGAGGATAAAAAGTATGAAATATTGTAATGTGAAATTCGCTAAGTACTTGAATCACAGTGGCAAAACTGAGATTTAAGGAACCTAAGGAATACCTGAAAGGGATTTTCTTTACATCATTTATATTGAAAATTTATTATCCTATTAAGAACCTCAGTGTCAATGACGGATAAAGAAACATATATAAAAAGTCTGCAAGGTATAGTGGAGAATTTAAACTCTTCCATCATCTCTTCAGATTCGGATATAGTTATAGCATTGTCCCGAAAAGGTCCAAGGCTTCTCGAATATTTGAGAAAGAATATGGGCTTGAAGGAATTGAATGTTATGACAGAACATGCTTTGCCGTTTTTGTTTGACAGCATATTGGCAAAATCGGATCAGGAATATCGTATATTTATTGTCGATGATGCTATATATTATGGTTCTACGATTTCTGCATTGAAAGATGAAATAGAATCATATATCGCTGTTTATGGTTTAAAGGAAAGGGTACATATCGAGGGAATCTATTCTTGTATTAAAGACAAGGAATCTTTGGATTTTGGAGATGTTGAGGTAAAAGCGATAAAAAATGTACGCTTGGGATATGGTCACTTCTTCGTGAAGGAAGTGATGAAGGACTTGCGTAGTTTGGGCAAGTCGCTCGAGGTGGAGTTCCCTGAGATATGCTATGAGACAAAATCTCCTGTAGATATATATAAGCTTTTGGCTTCTTTAGAGAGCGTTTTTGGCTCGGAAAGGGTCTATATGATAGATAGTCCTATTGGGATCAAGAGCATTTCTGTATTGTTGTCAGATGTGAAAAATTCTACTTTCCGCAAATTGAGAATATTTGTGGATGGCTGCAAAATCTCTATTGTTTCGATAGCACCGGAACTAATGCAGACAAATCTTGGATTGTTTAGATTTATATCTTTTGGAAACATTGTCCAAGTGAACGCTCAATGGCGTAAAATGGCAAAACAATTGGAGGGGATATCAGAAAAATTGTGGAGTCAAAAGATGAACGACCGTAATCTCGTAAGGACAGCGGTGGTGTTGTTTAATTATTTCTCTTCTATTGATACTTTTTGTTATTATAGAAGAAGTGTGGAACAAGCAATCCTTAATATTGTAGGTGAGATTCTTCATAGAAATGTAGACTCTTCTAACTTGGTTTACTTGTTAGGAAACGAAACAATTGCAGATAAAATAGTTAGTGCATGGAATGAAGCACTTGACAGCGAGCAATATTATACATTGCCAATTTCTGATAATATAGAGAACATATATGATAATATTGTCTTTGAGTCTTCTCGGCTTTCAAGTCTGGAGGCGGATTTATTAAAGGCGACTAATTTAAAGATGGTCTTTGATAGCAAGACTATGAAAGAAGCACTTTCTGCTATGTTCTTCAATCAGACAATGATGGTAGAACGTGGGTCTCGTTATATCAGTGTCAACAGACAGGAACGTCTTCGTTTTGGTTATACTTATCAATATTTGTGGAATTTTATTTGGGACAATGCCAATAATATTGAAACAAAAGATATCTCTGCTAAAGAGATGCACCAATGGGTTGATGTCCAAATTGACAATGGAAGTATTGTACCACAGTACATTCTTGGTACAGGTAATTTCAAGTGGGTTAGGGTTTTTCGTCCAGGAGAAAATGAGGACGTTTTGATAAGTCATATTGGTCGTTTTGTTGTTCATATTATTAGGCAAATGCTCTTAGGAGATGTCAACGAATCATCTGATAAGGTAATTAAGAAAAACTTGAATGGTGTTCTTGCGGCTGTTTATCATCGTTTCAGAAATGACTTGGAGGAGGAAGAATTTTTGTTGCCTATTGAGTTGGATTCTAAAGAGTGGAGTCTGAACATTTTGTTAGGGAATTGTGGCGCGAAGAAAAATATCCAGGAAAATCTTGTGGAATTTCTCGTGACAAAGAATGTGCTCACATTGCAAGACGGTAAGTTTGTTAGTGTAGCCTCTCAGGTACTGGATAAAGAGTTTGTGAAAAATACGACTTTAAGTAGTGAGGTGGAAACTGCTATGAATGGGTATGTCAAAGATATAATGGCAGAGATGGGAAATAAATCACAGGCTTCATTTATCTATTCCAATACCATCAATTATTTTATGTCAGACATCATGGACATACATGATGTTTGCGAGAAACTGCAAAATGTTTCCGATGCAATTTTCCAAGCTTTACCAACCCTCTTTGATAGTAGCATAGAAACAGAAGAGGTAGATAGGAAGCTAAGAGATCTTTTAGATAAATATCGAGAAGTTTTGTCTCGCTATGAATTGAATAGTTCTGTTCTGTTGGATGAAAACTCTATGGTTCGTGAAGAGTTGTGTCCTTATATGTGGAAAGTTTGGCAAATGGTGAATGTTCTGAATATTCTTGTATCACTATTCTATAGAGGTCGAGAATATGTCATTACATATATAAATAGCTTGTCTGATACTTTAAAGAAATATTTAGTAGCAGATGATTTGTTTGCTTTTTTGATGTCACCTGAAAATGCAAATAAGGATTTGTGGCATGATAAAATATTCAAATTCAAAATTCAAGGGTATATCAATAATGTTATACTCAAATTTTAATTTATAGAATGAAATGATGCATCCTTCATGTTTGATGAGGGTTGAGGAATATATAAAGGATAAGGATGAAGAAGTACGAAAGGTCATCCGAAACCTTTGTGTAACTTCCTCAACCAATCTGCGTATTCCTGATTTGAAGAAAACGTGTAATCCCATTACTGATAAGGCTCCTAAGAAATGTCGTATAGCCCTTCTTGTTTTCGATAATTTTCGTACTTATCCAGATGGAGATGACAATTATGGCTTATCTTTTCTTGATTCTCAAAGTAAGATATCTTCTTTGTTGTTAGTTGGTCAGAATGGAAGTGGTAAGAGTACTCTTTATACAGCCTTGGAGAAAATTTATATGGGATATTCAAGTTATTCTAAACTGTTGTCATCTGATCCAGACTCTTATCTCTCGTTTGGATTCAAGAAGGGGACAAATGGAGGAAATGGTATCTGGAAATTATCGTATAGTTTGGAGGGAGAAGAACTAAAAAAACAGATAAATCAAGACACTCCAGAATGTAGCCCTTTGGCAGTTCCTGCGTTTTTTTGTTCGGATGTGGATATTCATGAAATGAAAAATGATGGAGTCTTATTTTTTTGGATATTAAAACAAATGGGATATGGAAGGCTAAACGAGAGCTATCAATTAATAGGTGAATTGATAATTCAATTGAAAGAGAAGCTAGAAAAGGTCAATCAAGGAGTTGTGTTTTCAGAATCAGAATGCAAAGACTTACAAGAGGCTCTTTTACTATATGATAAGGATAAAGATAGTAAAGAGGTAGAAGATAACAGTCAAAAATTAACCGAGGTTTCATCATATCATCGTTTATTTGAGAAACGTTGGAGCGAATTGACCGATATTCCATCTAAAACAGAGACAGAAGAAAATGTTATAATACCAGGTGTAACGGAGGATGATATAAATGAGAAATCAAAAAACAGATTAGAGGAGAAACGGCAAAAGCTCGTTGGACTTTATTGCGCACTTTATAACATTGTAAAGGATATGACCAATACTGGGCAAAAGTTAAATGAACTTAACCAGCTATTTGACAATCAGAAAGAGATGAATAATTTGCAAGCTATAGGATTGAAAAATGTAGATAAGGATTCTATTGCTACAAATATAAAGTTGTTAGAAGATGTAGAACAAGTATTGAATGAATTACGAATACAGTTGGTCAAACAATTTATTCTAGAATATGGTGATATTGTCTCTCATATTATGTCTTACTTTTCTAATCATGGTGAAGAATATACATTTAATTCAGTAGATGATATTGAACATATTAAATTAGAGATTCATGCTAATTTAAAATCAGAATATGTAACCACGCCTCATGAGTATTTCAATGAATTTCGTTTTAAGTTGTATTGCGTGGCTATGAAAATGGCAATCTCTTTTTATTGGATATTGCAACATCGAATTTCTGCTCCCATTGTTATAGATGATGTTTTTAATGCCAACGATTTTGAAAACAGCATCAAGTTGGAACAATTTGCCTATTTTATGAAAAAGGCATATAATGAACATGTCTTACTGAAAGGTTTTGATAGGTCTCTTCAATTGATTATGATGACTCATGATGATTTGGTGCTTCAATCTTTTAAGCGTGGGTACACTGGTTTGAACTATGCCGATATTGGAACGATGAAAATAGACCAATTCCCATTGGTTACAGGGAGGTTGTATAGATTAGAGGAGATAGATGAAATCTATAAAGATTCAAAGGAAGCAGAAATGTTGAAAAAGAAAAACTCTTATAAAAGTATATATCAGAATGTGTAAGGAAAAAGAAAAATCTGGTTGTTATTTGCAAGGAACAGTCATTTTACTCTTACTCTTATTGTCAGTTGCTGCTTGTGTCTTTTTCAAGAGCACAATAACACCAGTGGAGCAAAATGTAAAATGGATTCATAGCGAAGTAAAGCCTTCTACGGAAATAAGCCTGCAAGATTCAGTAAAGTTTGCCAGCTATACTCGACGCTTGGATTCTATGGAGAATGAGTTGGGAATGATTCGTGACCAATATCAAACGGACATCAATATTGGTATTGATAGATTGAATAGTTGGGTAGGGTTTTGGCTGGCGATTCTTGCCGTGGTATTGTTGATGGCAGGTGTTGGGCAATATATGCAAGTGAAGAAACATGATGATGATTGGAATAAACTATCAGCTGATTATAAGATAAAAAAACAAGATATTGAAAACTTGAAGAAAGCGGTTGAGAATGAACGTACAGCTCTAAAGGATAAGTTACGAATAGAAACAACCCTCTTTAATTTACTGCGTACAATGGCTGCTCTACATGATCCTTTGATGTTGCCACGTGATGATGAAAGAAAACAGAGAATTATTGAATATTTGGCTAAAGCGCAAGAACTCTTAATTCAATATCGCACTTTAAAGCAAAAAGAAAATGAAGTAGATAAAGATAAGAATCTTTGTAAGGAAGAAGATAGTATGATACTATGCTTGATTTTTACCAATTTCCGTTTGAATATTTGTAGATGTGTGGCTTTGTTTACTTCACCAAGTGTCAGTATAAGAGCAAAGTGTTTCTTGGATTATGTGGAAAAAGAAGAAAATAAACTTTCAACAAGAGAAAACATGCCAATTGATAGCTTGAATAGATTTATTGGAGAATTGGGTGTTTTGTTGAAAACTCTTAAATCCGGACATTAAATCTTGCATTTATAAATAAACAAGAATAATAAAAAAGCAATCGTCATGGTGTTAAGATGGCGATTGCTTTGATAAGACTCTTTATCGTGTTGCAGCGCGATGTGAGGATGTTTTATAAACGATTGAATAAAATTTGCGGATGTCTTTTTTAAGGCATCCGTTTATTATACAACATTAGTCGCCCTTTTTGTGTAAATGTGGCTTCAAATTAGGAGAGTCTCGGGACAAAATAGAGTATATCACTATTACAGCGTAAGTTTTTAACACATTAAGTATTTACCTTTGCATCCGAATTCTTAAAAATCAGAATTATGGAAACAAAGGAATACTTCGAAAAGGTGATGCAGGACTTTAACCAGAACCGTAGAGGTCGAAACCTGCGTAAGTATTGTAGTGATGACGGAATCGACTACAAGTGGTTGTCTGAATACAAGAAACAGTACTCTTCTAGCAAGGGTAAGGTAGAGAAGGAAGAAGTACCTTCGTTGATACCTCTCCAGGTTATTGATGAACGCTTCTCAGAACAGGCTTTGAGAAGCTGAAATACTACATAGGTATTATATTGCAAAAAGTTATATTGTCTGATTTCGTCATAATTAATATATGATAGGTATGGGTACAAAAATTACTATATTTAATGCTTTCCTTCCTAATTATACCAAAGTTGTCGATTTTGACGATTTTGAACGTATTGACGTTGGTGTTCAAGGATTGGAGAATGCCAATCATTTTTTGTGGAAGTTGTGGCACTTGTTTGATTTACAATATGCTCCTACAAATAACTCATATGCTCCGTGGGCATATTTGCCTCAGAAGTTGAAAGGAAAGAAGAATAACATTTTGGTTTTAGGTAATATTAATACCGCTTTGGGTAATTTTCAAGTCGCTATATCTTATGTAAAAAAGGGGGATATAGATAGTATTTGCTTTTATTCTGGAATCCATAATGATAAATTAACCTACAGGAAGTTGCGTGAATTAGTGCTGCAGGCAAAGGGGGAAATTGACCAGCTGGTAACGTTTCATTATAACATAGAACTTTTCTGTAAGTTTGAACATTTGGAGTTTTATACATATGTAGGGAGATTTTTCAAGTTATATTCTCAAGATAAAAGGATATATGTTTCTTTCGATATAACTTGTGCAGACAAATATGAAGCTTATCATTTGGGGATGGAAAGAATGAAATATATGACAGCTTTTTTAGCTGTAGAAACTAATATTTTATTTGACTATTACCCTATTGAAGAGACTTCCGAAGAGAATGATATAAAGAATGAAGCTCCTCTTTTTATGAAGAATTATATAGATGGCTATTCTATATCAGTGGATAGAGTCTTAATATCTGAAGAAGCTTTCAAGTTTCTCGACAAAATAATTTTTGTTGAGAGGGACCTGCATTTATCGCATTTAGAAAAGTATTTCCTACTTGGATGCATTCATGTACAAAATGGGATGAAGGAACAAGAGACTTTTGATGATATAGTAAAAATGTCATTCCCTAAGCAAACATTTGGGGTTATGAATGGAAGATTGAAGGATAAACAAGAGAAATACACTCATTGTGTTATGCACTATCTCTCTGCTATTGAAACAGCTTCATATGAAGAAGGAAATCATGAGGTGTGTAAAACTTGTGGAAACATCAAATTTAAAATTGCCTCTCGAGTAAAAGACTTTGTATCTAAATACTTTAATGAGGAATTAGGTAAGGTATTTAAAGGCTTGTATGCAGTTAGATCTAAATATTTGCATACAGGAATACTTTCTACAAGTGGGGACTTCTTGAATGCAAGACCGCTTTTAGATGGTGGCACAGAATTAGGATTAGTTGACAATTCTTTTGTCTCTCTCAAAGCTAATGGTGGTATATCTCTGGTGGCTGTCTTGAATATAAAAGAGTGGACTACTTTCGCTTTGCGTTGTTTTTATCATGAAAAGATGTTTGGTAATATGAACTATGAAGTTGAAGCAGCTTATGATAACAACTCTGAAGCATATATACGGCATTTTTCAGATGCAATCATCAAATCTGATATTGAAGGCATGGAATTAATTGCTATCGAGCCTACATAAGTCTTTGGATGAAAAAAACTATAAGTTAATTTGTTGAGAATTATTAAATTAAAATAGAATGTTATGGCTGTAGTGGATTTATTAAATAGATGTTCTGATAATAATGCAGTCTGCGAGAAAAGCAAACTTTCGCCAGAAAGTTTAATATATATATCGCCTAAGCCTGTATCAGAACTGCTTTCTCCCATTTCATGTGATCTTACAATAGGCGCAGAATGCTATCGTCCTAATGTGGGGAAAAAATATATGTTAGATGAAAATGGTATAAAAGTGAAACCAGGAGAGTCTGTTGTTGTATATACAAAAGAACATATTCGTACTCCATTTAATGTTTTTGGTCTAGTTACAGGAAAAGGTAAATATATCTACCAGGGATGTATGGTCGCCTCTGGCAAAATAGATCCAGGTTTTGATGGTCACTTGAAAATCTGTTTCTATAATGGAGGTAAAAGGTCTGTTGTTTTAAAGCCAAATGAGCCATTTTGTACCGTGTTTTTTATAGACACAGCTTATACTTTATCAGCTCCATTATATGCTTCTATGGAAAGAACACAGCCGATAGATACTGCTGTTGGCAAATGGAGAGTTTGTTGTATATGGGTTAAGAAAAATTGGATATCGTTATTAGCATTGTTCCTTTCTGTCCCAGCAGCATTGCATTGGTTTCTTGAGTTTCTAAAATATTTGTTTAAGCAATTATGATTATAGTATCAGAAAATTTAAAAGCTTTAGCAGAGCAAAAAGGAATAGCTCCTTCTACTATGTTAGATGAGTTTTCTATCACTTTATCTCTAAATAAACGAATATTTCGTTTTGATATACCCGAAGGTGAAACGATAACTTATGGGACAACTATTCCTGACAAGTATAAGGTAGTCATTGATATAGAAGATGATTATGTGTTAAAGCCAGGTCAGGCTATTTTGGCATGTTCTGAAGAAAAAGTTAAGATGCCTAGGGGATATATGGGGTTTCTTCAAACAAAAGGATCGTTAGCCCGCTTGTTTGTTTCCGTGCATTGCTGTGATGGACAGATAGAACCTGGTTTCGAAGGCAGAATCACTTATGAAATATGCAATATGGGAAATATGGCTGTAAAATTACATCCTGGTGTTCCCGTAGCTCAATTGTTTATATTTCAGGTTTCTTCTAAAACAGCCTCATATAATGGAAAATATAATAACTCAATGATACCTACTATAAGTAATCAAAATAAAAATTAATAAATAATGTATACAGAACAAATTTTAGCCATACCAACAGAAAATGTATGGAATATCTTGAATTATCAGGAAAAAGGTGTAATCAAAGCATTGGATGTAGATATCATGGATAAATTGTTGCTCCATGGTGTTTTTCGTCCACGCAATATTTTGGAAGAGGATCCTTCTTATAAACAAATTATTCCATATGCAGTGATTTGCTATGGTAATGAAGTTTATATGTTTAGAAGGTTGAATAAGCAAACGGAAGCAAGACTTCATAACAAATGCTCTCTTGGTGTTGGTGGTCATATGAATCCCTATGGAGATAAAATAGATATAGACTATCTTCATCATGAACTGGAAAGAGAAATGCATGAGGAAGTGAAACTTGGGGAAGGTTGTGAAATCGTAGACATGAAACCTGTCGGTTTCATTAATGATGATTTGTCTGAGGTTGGAAAAGTGCACCTAGGGGTACTTTATCATATAACAGTATCTAATAATCATATTGAAATTAACGAAACTGAAAAAATGACAGGTGAATGGGTTGCTATATCTGATCTGACAAAATATTATAGCAACATGGAGACCTGGTCTCAGCTATATTGCAAATTGATTGGTGTATGCGAGATTACAAAATAGTTGCCTCAGAACCTTATTGCTGTGTTACTGCAATATTGGAAAGTATCTTGTTGAAGCATGGATACGTTTTTAATCAAGTGATGATTGCTGATTATTTTGGCTTGACAGTTCCTGCGGATGAATATGCTCAACTTTCAAAAACTTTCAAAAACTTAAAGGTTTCTGATGATATTAGGGAGTATGGGCTTCATCTAGATGCCAATGGTTTTAATACTTTTTTCTCGGAGAACAATATTGCTCTTCGAGAAACTTTCATAAAAGCATCTGAATTGAGCGAATTGAACTTTGAATCAGTATTGGATGCTATACCATGTGATTCGGATGTTATATTCTTTTTTGACTATGGTTACCTATATAAAGAAACTCGCAATATAGGGGTCGGGCATGATGGGGTATATCTATCAAAATCTAAAGATGAGTTATATTATCTAGATCCAGGTCCAAGAAGACTTGGGGTGAATTCTGTGAAAATTGAAGATATGCTTTTCGCCATTAAGGCTGCCTATGCAGGTGGCGGAATATCTGTGATAACAAAAAAATAATTACTATGGTTGGATCATTTGAAATTCATCCACTAGAGAAGCCTAAGGCTGATAGTTCAAATATGCTTTCTAATGAAGATCGTATTAATCCTAATGTCAGTCCTATAGAACGATTACGGGCAATGGATGAAGACACATATGAAGAAGTTGTGGCTGTGTGGGCATATTGCTGTGTTAGGTCTGAAGGATATCAGGCGGTGAATCGTGTTGGAGGTGCTGACGACAAGGGAAGAGATGTGATTGCCTATATTGATAAGGACAATGATATCTTTGATTTGTATCAATGTAAGCATTATAAAGATAGAATTCGGTACTGCAGAAAGATATGGTCTATTCTATGAATAAAAATTTATAGGTGGCCATTGGCTTTAAAATAATATATAACTAGACAATATGGCACAAGAAATAATTCCTGATAAGCAAAGTGTACTTTCTTGCTTGAAACAGAAAGTGTATTACGTTGATTTTTATCAGCGTGAATATGTATGGACCAAGAATACGGTGGAGGTCCTCTTGAACGATATCTTCTATGCCTTCGAAATCTCGTATAAAGAGCATAGGGATGAGGAAATGTCACAAGAGGTGCTGGAAAAGTATAACTGGTATTATCTCAATGTCTTTATCACCAATAAAGTGGAGGGGAAGGTGTTTATCGTTGATGGTCAACAGCGCCTTTCTACGCTTACTTTGATTGCTACGAAGCTTTATCATATTACAAATAATGATAATCTCAAAGATATCCTCCGTGATTGCATCTTTGCGAAAGATCAGTTTAAAGGCAATGTCTTTTGTATCGATAACGACAAGAGAAAAGATGTGATGCAATGTATCCTTGATGGTACTGTGTATCAGGATGCTTATAAAAACAAGACAGAAGAGACTATCATCGAGAGATATGAGGATATCAGCAAGTTCCTCGATGACAAGCGGTTGGATGATGTTGAATTGACCGCTTTCATCTATTACTTCCTCAACAGACTGGTTCTCGTGGAGCTGTCTATTCAGAAGGATGATACGCCTATGGTCTTTGAGGTGATCAATGACCGTGGTGAGGCTTTAAAGCCTTTTGAGATTCTGAAGGGAAAGATGATTGGACTCCTTTCGAAAAGTGATACCAACAAGTATTCTGAGAAGTGGGATGCTGCATTGAATAGAATCAGCGGAAGAGAGGATAACTTCTTTGCTGATTATTTGAAGTCGCAGTTTGTGTTCAAGAAGAATGCTTCTCTGGAGAAGCAGATTATCAACTCCTATCACCGATATATCTTCGATTATAATGATATTGCTGATAAACTTTCTTTCAGAAGATCGGACAAGAAACATCATGAGAACATTAAACTGTTTATCAACAATGAGTTGGGTTATTATACTTCTCTTTATGCTAAGATCTCGACTTGTGGTGATGAATTTGTGCAGTATAATCTGAATATCAATGATATCTCTGGGCTTTATCAGCAGATTATGGCTGCCTGTGATGTCAATGATGAGCTAACTGACGAGAAGATTCATGCGATAGCTAAAGAGGCTGATAGGCTCTGGGTGCTCTTTGTGCTGAATGGTATCTATGATAGCAACGATTTTCAGGATGTTTCTTATCGATTGAATGGGAAACTGAAGGGGTTGGATATGGCTTCCTATCGTGAAGTATATGACGAAATCATCATGCAGAGTATTAGGGAAAAGCGTAATGTTTCGGGAGAGGTTTCTTTGCTGGATTTCAATAGCTTTCTGAGGAAAAACTATACGAATACGAACCGCCGATTCCTGCGTTATCTGTTCTCTAGAGTTGAGAAGTTTATCTGTGAACATACGAATCAAAATATGCAGAATGATATCTACTATATTTCTACTAAAACCGGTAATAAGACGGGATACCATATAGAGCATATCCTCTCTGAAAATGAAAAGAACAGGGGGTATTTTAAGGATGTAGAGGAGTTTGAGGATCAACGTAACCTGTTGGGTGGCTTGCTCTTGCTGAAGGGGTTGGATAATATCTCTTCTGGTAATGAAGAGTATTCGGATAAGCTGAAGACTTATAGTAATGGCTTGGTTTGGGGACATTCGCTTTGTGAGGATTTTTATCATGCCAACAAGGATTTTGATAAGTTTAACAAGGAGTTATCTGGCAAATGTAATGTTGGGTTCAATGCTTATAGTGTTTTTGACCAGAATGCGTTGATGGAGCGAAGTAGGTTGCTGTATGAAATCGTGAAAGTGATATGGGAGGTTTCGTAATAGATAGTATCAGCGAATCGGTACCATTATATTAGAGATCACAATATTCGTAGGCATAGCCCAATCAATGGGCTATGCTGATGAGTTTACTTCCTAGAGCTGTTTCTATACGAGCAATGGTTTGAGTTGTGAAGTTATGTCTGCCTGTTAGCCATTTGGAGATTTCTGAGTCTCGCTTGTTGAGTAAGCGGGCAAAATCCTTTTGGGTGAGACCCTTGGCTTTCAGAATCTCACTAATGCGCTCGGCAATACCGAAAGACAAATCGAACTCTACCTTTTGCTCGGCAGATATTGCTGCGAGGCAATCACGGAATAATTTATTCTGTATCATAACGCTTAAATTTCAAATGCGCTTATAATTCATTGTCTAGGATTTCCATCATTTCTGCAGCTGTAATCACTTGCGGTTCTTTAGGGAAGTGTTTGAGATTACCTGTTACTAAGAAGGAGTCTTCCTTGCTTAGGCAGACTTCGTAGAAGACTCGGTCGTCCTCATCTGGCATGGTGCCATCATAAGGAAAACGGGACGAATCAATGCCGTATTGCTTAAAAAAGTTCAATAACTCATGGATTCTGATTTCACTTAGATGAAATTTTGACCTATTTAGTACATCAAAGTACTCATCCAAGATTTCTTCATTATACAATGGCTTAATTTTACCACTGAGCATACTATTAATGACCCTTCTTGTTGCTGAAGAAGGGTTCTTGGTTATAAACGAGGACACGATAATGTTCGTATCAATGACTGCATATACCATTGCGTTCTTTTCTTAATCGTCTGACTTCTCTGATTTCTTCATTGATCTCATCAAGAGACATATCAATGTTATTCTCTCTTGCAGTGTCACACATATACTGGAACGCTGCTTTTGCTTTTGCTGTCACTTCATCTTCTTCTTCATTCTTTGCTTGAATGGAGAAGGGAATGCTCTTACTGCGAATTACTGCCTTAACAAAGATGTTGATAGCGGTATTCGCACTCATGCCGAATTGCTCGCAGAGTTTATCAAACTGTGCTTTCTGCTGGTTGTCCATACGGACTGTCATTGCTGTCTGTGCCATAAGCTTATAATGTTTAATTGATAATCATTCTGATTGCAAATATACATCATTATGACGTAAATTGGTGCGATAGTATTAATAATTTAATAAAGATTAATAGTTGAATGAATGATATAACTGCTTTTTTCGCTTTCCTGAGATATTGCCTTGGATATAAGGTTCCTTACCGTTAAAGAAGGCTCCACCTTTCATCTCGGTCTTCTTCTCTTAGGGAAGAAGAGGGAAACCGCCCTTAGTGCTATATTTGCCCCACCTGTCTTCAATAGTCTTTACGACCCTTTCGGTTCCCCTTGTAGGGGACAGAAACCCCTGGGGGAGGGTCCTTAACCCACTCCCAAGCCCTCGCCCTTTCCAAAAGGGCAAGGGATGTAACCGCCCTCCGGTGCTCGGAACCGCTACGCTCTAAGGTTGGCGGACCATCAAAGGTCTTCGCCATGTTGTGCGGGATGGGACCGCCTGGGAATAGCAGTTTATAGTTTACAGTTAATAGTTAATAGTTTACGATTGATTTCGTGGTTATTTGCTGATAACTTGCAGATTTATTATGATTTTCTTTGGCGGTTTCAATAAAAAAGCGGAACTTTGCGGCAATAAACTATAAAATGAATAATGACTATGATGGGAATATTACAAGTTGCCTCTTATATATACAAGCGCTATATGGATGATTTTGGCGTTCGTATTGATGAAATGAAGTTGCATAAGCTACTTTATTTCACGCAGCGTGAGTGCTTGATTCAAAAGGGCGAACCCATGTTTGATGCACAATTTGAGGCTTGGAAATATGGTTCTGTCATGGTTCAGATTCGCCAGCATTATAAAAATGATTCTCTCCCAGAATTGATGGATAAAGAGCAGCGTGGCTGTAGGATGAATATAAAAAGAATATAAAAGGAAAAAGCGTGCAAGCCACATCATAGTCGCCTGCACGCTTTTTTTGTCATCTAAATTTCTGATGATTTCCAATCGAACACGATGGTGTTGTCTTCTTTGATATTGAAGCTCATACCTACCTTGATAATTTCCTTGCCGCTCATGGCAAAGGCATCGGCATAATGCTTGCTTTCTATCTGCTCAAGAGCCTCCTGGGCAGTCTTTCCAAACTTCAGCTCCATTACATAGATAGTATCGTCCGTCTCCATGGTTATATCAATTCTCCCCTTTGACGTATGTTGCTCCACTATAATCCTGAAATTCGTGAGCAAGGCAAAGATGATATACATCGTTTGCTGGTAATGACCTTCGTAATGGGTGTTGTTGCAATAAGGCACCGTCTCCCAAAACGATTTCAGCAACTGTAATGCTTCGTCTATCTTGCCCTGTTTAATAAGCACCGACATCTTGGCGATGGTAGTATTACACATCGCAGTCTTTGAGGTCAGATAATGAGGCAACAAACTTCTGTACAATCCAACTCTTATTTCCTTGTTAGGAATGGCTAGGGTATAGAGCTCCGTTTCTTCATCATAATCCTTGATGGTGATGTAGCCACTCTGATAGAGCAGCGGCATGATGGTGGTCATGGTTTCCGTGGCAGCATCAAAGTCATCCTTTCCGGCTTCCATGCTCTCGCCCAGGTTCGCTGGCAGAAAGTTGAAATTGCGCATCATATTGATCAGATAAGTAGGAGTGCCAGATCCAAACCAGTAGGAATCAATCTTCTGCTTGGCAAAGCAGGTTAATAAGCTGAACGGATTATAAACGTCTGGAGAAGGCCATGTAAAATGATAGCCGTCATAATTATCCTTTAACTTAGCTAACGTCTGCTCATACGATAAGTTTAATTTTTCAGCAAGTGCCTCTATGTCATCCCGCATTCCGTTCACCAGTTCATCTTCCGTAATTCCGCAAATGCCGGCATACGGCTCGTCCATACTGATATTGGTGATGTTCTTCAATTCGCTGAAGATGCTGAGCTGAGAGAATTTGGTGATGCCTGTGAGGAATACGAAGCGGAGCAATTTCTCGCATCCTTTTAGCGGACTGTAGAAATTGCGCATGGCGTTGCGAAGTTCTTCCAGTTTTTCATCCTCGTGCACCACATCAAGCAAAGGGGCATCATATTCGTCAATCAGTATTACCACTTGCTTGCCCGTTTCCCTATAGGCAGTCTGGATAAGTGAGATGAGGCGGACGTTGGCATCAACAGCCGGATTCGTAATGCCCCATTTCTGCTCTTGTTCTGCAAGTTGCTGGTCGAAATATCTTTCCAGCTGGGCTATCTCCATGTGTTTGCCCATGCTCATATCGAAATGCAGCACCGGATAGCTTATCCAATCCTTTTCTAGCTTTTCGATGGCGAGTCCTTTGAAAAGCTCCTTCTTTCCTTCAAAATAGCTCTTCATGGTAGTCAGCAACAGCGACTTTCCGAAACGGCGTGGACGGCTCAGGAAGAAACAAGTACCATCAGTATGTGCCATACGATATACATATTCCGTCTTGTCAATGTAGAACTTATCCTCTACTCGGATTCGTTCGAAAGTTTGTAATCCTATCGGATATAGTTTTCTTGCCATAATTGCTCGCCTTTCTTTTAAGTGATATTCTCTTTGTTGGCAAAGATACGAATAAATGGTGAAACCACCAAATTAAAAACATCTTTTCTTCATTTATGCCCCTTATCTCATTTCCTTATACCTTTTATTTCTTTTCTCTCCTCCTTTTATTTCTTTTCAGGCTTCCTCTTATCTCCTTTCTTCCTTCTTGCTGTATTAATAATGGGTTAATCTCGGGAAAAGTCTTGGTTGATTATAGGATAAAATGTTCTTTAACCCTATTGAAATCTCCGTTCATAGACGTTGAACGGCGGTTCAGCGTCTTTGAACGGCGGTTCAACGTCTTTGAACGGACATTCAACGTCTATGAACGGAGATTTTATCTAAGTATAAATGTTTCTTTTCTTAGTTGAAAGAACTGTTTTAGTAGGTTAAAATCCTTGTTTTACCCCTCTTCTTACTCTCATTCATTCGTTTTCTTACTCTCATTCACCCGTTTTGTGAGGGTGTGTCATAAGCTTCTTAGGACTGACTTTATGACACACCCTCAATAAGCAATGGAAGCGCCTTTACCACGTCAGTACTAGCATAATAACCTCTCTGTGCCGTCACATCGTGAAGGCATCTACCCACTCCTGTGCTCAGGCTAAGGGTCAGAAGATTGCCGTAAGATAGTATACTGAACTTGCGAATCTTGAATAAATTATATAGAAAAAAATCTAAAAACTTGGTAGTTATTTTGTTTTTTCGTATCTTTGCAATCGGAATTAAAATGAAATATACGTATGGCAAGTACCTGATATGCAAGGGGCATATATAGGTGAACTTAGCAAGTCACGATAATTTTGTTTTTTGTAATTAGACAAGCAATTATAGTAGATATGAACGATAGAAAATTACCAGTAGGCATCCAGTCTTTTGAAAAAATCAGAAAGGGTGGATATCTTTATGTTGACAAGACAGATATTATCTGGCAACTTGCCAATAGAAATAAAACGTATAATTACCTGAGCCGCCCACGCCGCTTTGGTAAATCTCTGTTGGTAGATACGCTCGAAGCCTACTTTCTGGGTAAGAAGGAACTCTTCGAAGGGTTGAAGATTATGCAGATGGAGAAGGAATGGGTGAAGCGACCTGTCATCAGGCTCGATATGAGTCGTGCTGGCGCAGAGCCGGAAACTTTACGCTCTTATCTCGACATCACTTTCGACAGATTAGAGAAGGAATATGACATTACACCTAAGCCCACCGCCAAACTTGCCGACCGTTTTGACGGCATTATCCAAACGTCATATGAGCAAACTGGGCAACAGGTTGCCATCCTCATCGATGAATACGACTCTCCATTGCAGCATTCCTGGAAGACTCCACATCATGAAGCATGTACGGATATCTATAGAGAGGTTTTTGCCATTCTCAAAGCTGATGATAAATACGAGAAGTTTGTTTTCATTACCGGTATTACCAAGTTTACGCAGATTTCTCTTTTCTCTGTACTCAACAATTTGAGTAATATCAGCTTTGATTCTGAGTATGCAGCTCTTTGCGGTATCACGAAAGATGAACTCCTCTCAGATTTTAAATCGGAGATTAACAGGTTGGCTACAAAGAAAGGATGGACTTTTGATGAAGCCGTGGTACAGTTGACGGCATTCTACGATGGTTATCATTTCAGTCATGAAAATATGGTTGATATATTCAATCCATTCAGTCTTATCAATGCCCTCGCTGACTCCAGTCTAAAGAATTACTGGGCTTCATCTGGAGCAACCTCTTTGCTTCCTAAGTTTGTAGATGATATGGAAATTAGATTGAAGGATTTCGAGAAATGTCCGATAGACAGCGATACCTTGGAGACTTCTGATGTGACAGGTGGTGGAGCTGAACTTTTCCTCTATCAGTCTGGTTATCTCACGATAAAGGGATATATGGAAGGAATTTATTTGCTGGGCATTCCAAACTATGAAGTACGCAAGGCTCTATACAAGATAGTCTTGCCAGCATAGATATGGAAGAGAGGTACCGTCTTATCTTGAGTACCATCTTCAATGCTATCGGCTGCAGGGTGGAAGTTGAGAAGATGATTTCTACTGGTAGGATAGATATGGTGTTGGAAACCAATAACTTCATCTACGTTCTGGAACTGAAGCTGAGCAACAATGGAGGCATTGATGCGGCTGCGGAGCAAATTAAGGCTAGACAATATGCCGAACCATTCAAGGCGGATAAACGCAAGGTAATAGCTATTGCTATAGAACTGGATGATTCTGGTAAAGGACTGGTTGATTGGAAGGAAGTTTAGAATCAAGAAATCCACAGCTGGCTTGAGTGCCTGCTGTGGATTCTTTGGTTTATATTAAAGTGTAGGATTCTTTAATACTGTCTTACTGATCAATCGTAATGGCATCGCCTTGTAGCGGCCGGTGTTATTTCCATTACTACCACTCACGAAACGTACGTTGGAAAAACCCTTCTTATCGTTGTACACGTCGAAATAGTTATACCAGTAACCATATTCCGGACTTTTTCCACTGAATCCTTGTGTTCCAGAGACTAGTGTTTTGGTCCAAAAGACCACGTGCATTGGATATTTATGGCTTTCACCTTCCAGATATCCTCCGTATGGCAGATAGATGGTTTTCAACTCAGAGCTTGTTGTATTCATAAATGTACAATAGTACGATTCTCCAAGAGCTGTATGGCGTACCTCTGTTTTAAGCGTATTTTCCGCAATCAAGTCCTCAAAAAATGACATATCAGGAATTTCAAAGCCTTCAGGAGACAAAGCAGCGGATAGATGTCCCTTTTTTGCATCGGATGTATTTTTGCTTTCTGAAATCTTGAAGTATCCACCGATAGCACCTTTATGGTCTTTGAGTTCGTTGACGTCTGGTGCATAAGGACTATTATCGGTAGCACCCAGATTACGGTCAAGCATGATGTAGGTTTTACTTTTCCCCTTCACCTTCACAACACCATAATAGAACATACCTTTCACCTTCTGGCTTTCATCACCACCCTCTGCTAATTCGTAATTGCTTGCCATATCATCAGTTATCTCATGAAAGATACCCGTATGATAAACAGTATAGGTGATGTTGATATCATCTGCGTTTGTTATCGTAAAGGTGCCTTTCCAAAGATCATAATTATTATCGCGATCATCATTCAACGTCACTTTCCAGTAATTTCCGTCAGCGCTAACAGTGAAATGGCCATCGGTATATGTCGGAACATCCCCTGGCAGTTTATCCCCTGTCTTTTTAGGAATCTTATAACTGTAGGCATTCTTACCTACAGTAAAATGAAGACCATTATTTCTTACTGCGCCTTGCATTTGATCTGGTCTGATTCCTTTAACTTTATCCAACCAGGCAAAATAGTGCGATTGAATCTCACTGCCATTTATTAACATTTTGACCCTACGCTTAGGGTCGTCTCTCATGAAATCGTAGCCCGCCTGAGTTATCTTCACATCAAGCTTGAGATCACCAGAAGATATCGTAACCGTTCCTGTTCTTGGGGTTTCATGAATGTTTGGATTCAGCGTAAACGTCAGAACATATTTCATGCCAGGTGATGATTTACTTCCTGATTCCGGAAGTTTCGTTTCTTTTACATCTTTATCCTTGTTAAACTTAATCCAGCTATTTGCAGGAGGATTGATGCTTACTCCGTAGAGTTCGTCGTCAGCACTTGTTGCAGAAGAGAGCGTAGTAACCAAAGTGATGGTTGCTTTAATTTCTTCAGTTGCTTCAGCAGCTGTTGCTTTTACGGATAGGTCGTCACTAACACCCAGTTCATAATCCTTGCAGGCTATCATTTTGGTGATGGCAGGATTGTCATCAACTATTTGTGCCTCTATTCTGTTTTCCGGTTGTGCCTTGATGGCTTCGTCCAAAGTCTTAAAACCATAATCATTCACCTTGGTTACAGTGATGGTATAGTTATGGTTTCGCAAGAGGGCATACTGGGAAGTCTTGTTTGCATCCTTGTAAAGCCCCACTTTATAGTAACCTTCTTTACCCTTGTATTCAGCCTTGATGATAACGTTAGCTACACCTGCAGAAGTTTCAGTTACCGCTACTTCACTGCTTTTTCCATCGCCGAAATTTGTGCTACTAAACTCTGTTGTCTCTGCTAAGGCATCGGTTGGTTCTGTATAACCAGCAGGTGCGATAGCACTCTTTGCTGCTGCATGATTGATGATAAGACTAGCATCTTTTTCAGGAAAATCAGTCTTTACCGCATCAGCTACTTTCAAGGTAACCTTGGCATATGGTCTAAACAAATCGACAGTTGGTGTACCATTCAAGAGAGTCTCTAAAGATACGCTACCCCAACATATAGGGTTGTTTGTATCTATTGTTCTATATGCAGCTTGCAGGTCTTTTGCTTCTTCTTCTGTGAGGTCATTTATATTTGTTACCAGATGAACCATTTTAGTTCCGGATGGGATATTACTGATTTTTGCCTGATACGTTCCGTCTGTATTCTTGCTTCCAATTTTGACATTCGCCATACTTTTGTAAGTATTGCTTTCGCCATAAAACACAGCAGTAACGTTACTGATGCTTTCTGTAGCCCCCGCTCTAGTATTAATTTTCTTTTCGGAGAAGTTGGGCAACTCAATGTTCAAGGTTACCCCCTCGGCAGGGATTTCATCCCCACCGAGTCCGATAGTCTCCATTGCATCCTTGCAGGAAACAAGGCTTAGGAGCAATCCTATCCATATCATTAAATGCTTTATCTTCTTCATTTTTTTCCAATATTATTTATTCAGTTACGCCTCTTTAGGCTTACCTTGATACCATTTTCCACCTTCGTAATAGCCTGTATCGTCTTTGAAACTATTGCCATTGAAGAGTGTAATAGTAGGAGAATTATCGTTGTTTCCCATTTTCAGGAGGATGTTTTTTTCGTGTACCCCTTTTACTGCTTTCAACTTGATGGTTGTTTTATACCAACCATTTCCCTGATCAATGCATTCCCAGCTCTTTTTGGCATTAGTATCCCAAATGGTAAACTGACCTGATCCTGCTATACCATATACCTTATACCATCCATAAAGCGCAAACTGGGTATATACCTTGTACTCTATGTCTTCAATTTCAGGCATGTCATCATATACACGCCATATAGGATCGGATGTAGGGTCATATACGATCCAGCCTTCACGATCTTCATAATCGAAGAGAGGAATACCTGGCTCCAGATGATGAGGACAGCGGTGTAAACTATATCCTTGACCTTGATATGTATTATTACTGAACATAATCAATGTCTCACCTGGCGTAATAGTTCTTTTACCTTCTGATTCATTTGTATTTATTATAGACTGAGCGTTTTGAGCAAAGTCTTTGTAATACCATCCAGTGTTAGTCATGTCGGCCACCATTTCTTCTCCAGGCCATCCATTTCTATTGTCTGTCATCGGTCCCTTCGTAAAAAGCCAACCTTTTCCTGTAACGGCATCTTCTGTTTCACCTATCTGGGTATAAACATAGATGCAGTGGTTGCTTGTTATTGGATCACTTGTATCATTTGCATCCGAATTCCATCCATCGCTCCAGTTGTTTGTACCTCCTTCTGCTAAGATTCCCTTGAAATTATCGGAACCGCTACCTCCTTTATATTTATTGCGGTCATTAATCGCTCTGAAATAGATACGATAATCACCGATAGGAGGACTAACTTTTACACGAACTTTCTGAGGCATAGATCCATCTTTTGACGTTACCGTGAATTCATGAATGGTGGTTGTTACAGGATTTTCCGTAGCTGTAACCGTGAATGTTCCTGTAGCGGCATCCGATGAAGCTAAACTCATTATGATGATAGAGCTACCTTTTTTATCTGTAGTTCTATCCAACTTAATACCACCAAGGTTAGTATCCCATTTTATGGTTCTTTTATTCTGAGATTTATCATCTTTATTATAGTAGATGACAAGTTCTTTAGTTACATCCAGATAAGGTGTAACATCATAATGTACATCTATATATTTCTTGAGATTATTTGCCTTGAGCCAAAACTTAGCAGTGCCTTTTCGCTCATTTTCTGCATAATCATTGATTGGGATATTTGGATTCACGCGAAACTCTATACTATCATTACCATTAGCGTCTTTACCACGTTTGGTGCCAATGATGATGTCTTTTGAGTTTATTTTAGTATCGCATCCAAACCCTACTGTGCCTGCATTCGAATTATATATGATATAATCATTTTTCGTTGACGTAACACTAGCCTCCGTCTTGCTTACCCACAAAGTGGTATGGTTGAAGTCGGCATCTATTGGTACTGTCTCCCATGGCTTTACACTTACCTTGCAATCCAGCTCCATATTACCGAGGGTCTTGATAGCACCGGTAATCTCATAGAAGGTACCGCGAGGGAATACGGGTACTTCTGTGGTGCTGGTTCCATCCTTCTTATGACCCAAATCGATACGATAATTGTTGTCTGCAGAATTTCCAACCTTACCATTGATGGTAAGATAACTGCGGTCGGATTCTGATGAGATATATCGCTCTGGGAGATAATAGGTCTGCTGGAAAAGCCATTTGCCCGCAGGGCTTACTGTTTCCGCTGTTCCTGTTCCTTTAATATCGTCTTTATTATTTGTTGCCGGCAGAGATCTGTTGTCTGTCCAATCGGTATAGTATACGGCAGCTCCAGATGATGCCTCATACGGAGTACTTTTAATACCATCCTTGTATATTTTATTATATGCATTATCTTCCCAAGTTGGAGTCTCAAATTTACCGCCCCAGTAAAGATGGGTAAAAGGAGAGAGCTTATAGGCAGAAATACTGTTGATGCTAAAGGTCTTGCCTCCGAAATTGGTTGTAACTTCTGCGTTACTTGGATCGAAGATAAGATTCAGCTTAACCTTTACGCATGTAAACTTCAGGTTAGCTGCTACCTCTGTATATTTATCACCCGCTGCTGTAATCACGGTTTCAGCGAGCTTGCCTGTGGCATCCTTCTCAGGTTCGTAAATCATCGGGATATTGGTGCATACAGGCATACCTGTTGTACTTGTAGGTCTGTAATCGAGTACTATCTTTTGGAGCTCATTTTCTGTTTGGATAGTTTGACCACTCAACACCTTGTTCATGTTGGCAACCACATAAATATGGTAAGTGCCCGGCTCGATATTGAGCTGATAGTTAGCTACATGCGGCTCTACCATCATTGTAGCCAGTGGGGCAGGGAGCGTCTCTACCAGGAGCTTGCCTTCATTTCCTGTAGGGAAAGCATAGAGGGTCAGGTCGTTGATCTGGCATTCATCTACCGTAGCATTATAGGTAGGAAGGCCGGAAGCATCGTCGGCACGGGTGCCGCGGCTGCTGAGCACGGTTGGCACGAGTACATGCAAGTTGCTTTCTGACGAAATGGGAGCGCGCTCGCCTCCAAGTTCGTCAGAGCAACTTACTGTAACCAACAATATAAACCAACTAACTAAACTTAAAATGAAATCTCGTATTTTCATTGTTCCTAATTTTTAAAGTCAAATACTCTTATGAGCTAAATGCCCGGAAGGGGCTCTGACACCTGAAACGATTAGAAATCGACACGCTGGATGCGCTTGACCCAATCCAGGATGGAGATTCTGATCTCCGCATATCTCCACTGGTTGCCCTGGAGGAAGAAGTCGAGCTTGTAGTCGTACTCACGGTCCAGGAATTCCTGTGCTGAATAATGCTGGGCTTCGAAAACACCACGGCATTGAGCCAGATAGTCAGCAAGATTGATGCGTGCCACCTCTTCGCCAGTAGTTTTGTTCGTGATGGTGAGGATGGCGTTCTTGTCGTTTTCTTCTGCCGGATGCCAGATGAGTCGGGAGAACATGAGGGCGGCATGAGCGGTGCGCTCCTTTACATTGCCCTCGGTATCCTTAAACTCAGTGGTCCAGGTGTAGTATGGGGTATATGTCAACTCCTCGTCGGGGAGGAGAGAGTTGTCGTAACTGATATCGCCGTTGGCATTGGTTATCTGATAACTGAAGTCATCGGCATTGATGTTGGCAGGATCATCGGTCTGATGCAGGCTGATGGTGAGCTGCTTGGTATCACGAACCAGACCGATGGTATGGCGTGTAACCTGCAGGTCTTTTACTTCAACCAGTTCGTTGCTGAGTCCTTGCCAGAGTGTATCGAGCGGTTGGCTCTGGTTGTTCACCTTGCCCTGTTCGCGGTCGAGTCGTGCATGGAGGGCGGTGATGTTGTCACCCTGCTGTGGCAGAGCTATCTGGAATTTGGCACCTGGCTGCGCGAGTGCATCTTCGTATTTCTTTTGGAAGGCGAAGGTTGCGAATCTGTATTTGCCCGGTTCCAGATTGATTCGCATGGCATAGTTAGGGTCCTTGAGCGGCTGTGATGTCGCATCGTTATAAGCATCATGGCGAGCAATGAAGTTGCCCTGCTCGTCGTATACGAATACGCTGAGGCCGCCCACATGATCATTGAACATGTCGGCACGCTGCACGTTGTAGTCGTACTTGAACTGCAAGTCAACACCCATGTCACAAGGAGGCAGGTCGTCGTGCATCAAGTCGTTGCAGCTGCAGAGCATACTGCCCGCCATGATGAATCCCCATCCCATGCATATATTCTTGATCCAACTGTTAAACTTCTTGTTTGCCATGATGCTTATCTGTTTTATGAAAAAGTAAAGTGTATAAATTGATTCTTATTCTTCCGATATAGCCAGCCGCTCCTTAGCGCTAGAGCGGCTGAGCTATATATAATAATGTGAAATGGATTACAATTTGACATCCTGTGTACGCTTAGCCCATTTGAGGATCTTCACACTGACGGAAATGTACTTGTCGTTTTCATCATCTGGAGTGTTAGGCTTAACCTCTGGAACGCTAGGGTAACCAGGACCGCTAACGCTACTTACAGTCAACTCATACCAGTTGTTACGGAGTATGCCATAACGACCTAAGTAAGCGAGGTTGTTTGTTCCGTAGTCGCCTGATGACCATGGAGTCAATACATCACCGAAGTGTTTGATGCGGGCGATGTAGTAAGACTCACCACCTGCGTATGTGCTAATACCTACCTTCTTAGTCTCATTGAGACCCAACTGGGTATTAATGGCGGTGATGTTTTCAGGTTTAATGGTAATGGTTGCATCAGTTACGCTGATATTATCTGCTGTTATATAATGAGTACCTGCTGCAGTGATATTATTTTTACCAGCACCAGCATTCAAAGTGACAGAGATTTTGGCGGTTGTTACGCCAGGGAAAACACTAGCAACTGCTGCTTTGATTTCTTTCACAAGATCGGCTTCGCTCCATATAGCAGTGTTCTTACCAATCTTGTAGAATGTTTTTTCTCCTTCAGGTAAACTTGCTGGCTTATATGTAGCTTTGAAAACAATGCGAGTAGTCTGCCCCTGCTTCATATTGGCAAGATTGAATGTATTCTCAAGACAGTACAATGGTTTATCTGGGGCTGTTACTACGTCTGCATTTGCAACATAGTTGAACTCTGTTTCACGAGCAGTCTTGCCTTCTGAGTTATCCGTGCATAAATTATCTTTGTCGTAGTTAGGGTCTTTACCCCAATATACACGCTTTGCATAGGTTGCTACATTATCTACGAAACGCTGAGTGGTAGCATTGTTGGTTGGAGATGTAGTGGTGGTGTTACTCCAAATATCAGCGTAGTTTTCGTCTTCGTTCAATCCATCAACATTATGGATAGGGAAGGCCTTCTTGTTGGTAACATCCAAAGCCCAGTTAGAGATAGTAACCTTATCATTCTGATATGTGCTACTATTAACCGTCTTTTCTGTTGTTGTACCAGTACCTAAGGTAACCTTAGCAAGACCACGCTCTACATAGATATCTGTTGCTGCATTCTTAGCAGCCTCTTCCTCTGTAGGGTAAATCTTTGTACTCTCAATAGGAACTAAAGTTGTAACATTATTATCCTTGAACAGAGGAGCATTTGCCATATAGAAGCCATTCTCGGGTTTTGCAAATTTTTTCGTAGTTTGTGCGTTCCAAGCAGAGAACTTTTCACCCACTGAAGGCATAGCAACCTTGACATTAGTACCAGTACCGTTGTTCAAGAGCACCAATGCGAAGTTGTTTTCGTTTTTATTTACGCTTTCCAACTTGGCTGTAATTTTAGCATGAGTGGTTACACCTGTCTCATCTGGATTTGGCTTTTGCCATGGTGCCATTGAACCCAACTCTGCACTCTCAACGAAAGTATAATCACCTTCTTTCTCTGTTGACCCCTTCTTAAAGATGAGTAAGGTTGCATCATTTACCTTGTACTCATCGGTATTACCATCCTCGAATGTAGGGTCGCCATCTGCACGTGTTCCGCTTGTTGTAGGCAAGTTGATGGTGAAAGTAGCATAACCAACACCTGCTTCATTAGTACCAGTACCTGGACCTGCGGTTCCCAGATCCTCATTGCTTGAACAGCTTGCCGTCATAGCTGCGATGACAGCCAAGCCAAAAAAATGTTTAATCTTCATAATCTTTGAAAGTTAAGCTTGTTTATAATCGTTATTCTCTAATTTTCTGTTATTCCAATTCCTTTATCTGCTTGAAGACATCTCTTACACGCTCTGCCTCTTTCGAGTTGCCTGCCTTGGCAAGATGCTTTTCGGCAGAAGTAAGATCACCTTTCTGTAAATCGGTGCAGGCGGCATTGAGATTCGCAGTCTCATCATCTGGGAAGAGACGGACAGCAATGTCGAATACCTCGTTAAACTCTGGCGAACCCGGCTCGTAAGTCTGTGCCACCAGGAACATCTCCTGCAGAGAAAGCTGCTGAGGCTTGGTCTTCAATATCTCCTTGGCTTCTTCGATGCTGAACGGACGAACCGTGTAGGTTACCGTATAGTCGCTATGACGGAGACGAGGATAGATATGATCCAGGATGTAGCGGTAACTTGCCGGATGGAGCTTTCTGATCTTCAGGTCCTTATCGTCGGGAGCCAGCGAGGAGTTAGCTATCTCGAGTATTGCTTCCTTATCAGCCAGATGACTTGCCTGGATCTTCTTCTTGAATCCTTCCCAGTCTTCCGGTGTAGCCTGATAGGTAAAGAGCTTGCTGTTTAAGGTGTAGAGGCTGCTCACATATTTACGGAGAGCAGCTGCACGCTCGTTGGCAAGGCGCTTGTTGTTGGCATACGAACCATCAGGCGAAGCAAAACCATGGATATCAATATCTGTGATTTCAACGTTCTTATCGTTCTTCACCAGATCGATGGTGGAAGTAATCTTCTTCAGCTCAGTAGCATTCTCACGGAAGTTGGCAAGGATATTACTCTTGTTAACCACAAAGCTGAGATAGGCTTCACCCTTTTCGGCTCTCACCTTCTTGGCTTCTGCCTTCGGCTGCACGAAGAAATCCTTCGTAATCTTCGGTGTACGGTCGATATCCGCAATCGGCGTATTGTCCTGTTCTATCAGGTTGCCGCATCCGCAGAGATCTTCTTTCACCGAGAGTTTGAACTTCTTCATCCATTTCTGATAAGGAACAGACTGGGCGAAGTAAACCTGCTGACTGGTCTTGTTCTTGCGGGTAAGAACCTGTGCCTGCGGATTCTTCTTGCTTTCGGCAAGTCGGCGGTATCTTACAGCCTGGTTTCTACCCTGGATGATGATAGGGTTGAGAGCGATAGAATCAGTTCCTACCATTACCGGTGTGAAAACAATCTGCTGCTCTGATTTCATCTTCAAATCGTTCAGATTCATACGGAAGGCAACGTCCATCCGGTTGCCGTTCTTGCGTGCCGAGACGCTTTCTACCTGAATCTTACCCCCTGCCAGCTGTTGAGCCTGAGCAGGCATGATGCCCTGAGAAAAGAGTATGCAGAGAGGCGAAATGACCGCATAAAGCTTCATTTTATCCATATTATGATTTCCCTAAATTTTTTTGTATTCTGTCTAGTTCTTACGTGTTTATATTGTCAGTTAAAACAACAGTTAAATAAAATTCTTAGAACACGTATATGAGAGATAGTGCGGCTTTTGTAGGGCCCACATAGTTGCGGTGGTCTTTGTCGAGACATTTTTCGCATCGTCCGTAAAGCTTGTAAGGACTGTAGGCATATCCCAAACCGATAGACCCTTCGAAATTGAGGTGCTTATTAAGCAACCACTGATAGCCGTAGGTAAGGCCTCCACCTACATACCAGCCTTCATAGTGCCTGCCCTCCAGAGTTTTCGGCAGGATGCCGAAGGGCATGTCAATGTTTTTAATGTTGTATTCACCGCCTAAGGCATGGATTCCGAAGAAATGGCCTCCAAACTTCTGGCAGGTGTACCATCTGTATTCCGGCATGACATTCCAGAATCTCATCTTCTTGTCGCCCGAGAACTTCCAGGGGTTCAGGGTTCCGAAGAGTTGGAAGGTTGTTTTCTTGCCCGTGCCGATTTCTATGCCGGCGTTGGCAGATGTAGAAGCCCATCCCAGTAAGTTGGTCTTCAGAGCGACCTCCTGCGCTCGCGTCGTTGCCGTTGAAAGGATCAGCAGCAGCAACATTGCTGATTTTATGAATGTTTGCTTCATCATATCTTTACTTTTATATTTGGTTTCGTTTATTTTAAACTTAGCCTTCGTTCGCCAGTTGGTATCTTTTTTCGGCTGCAAATTTAAGAGAAAATCCAATACGAAGCAAGAAAAAGTTTCAAACAGGTTACATTTCTTTGTGCAAACGTTTGCACACTTTATGCAACCTGTTTGCGTACACACATCATCAAGCACATCATGGATGGCTGCCTTAATCATTTCTGCTGCCTTGCCATGTTTCTTCTTCAAAATACTTAATGTGTTGAAAAGCAGTTTTATCATCCATCTAACTATTAATCTTTATTAATTATACATAGAGATATACCATATATATGAAATATATTATGTATCTTTGCACCAAAGTAGAACCATTTAAATAAATACACTTATGAGTACAGTTTCAGTAACACCTTCTAAAAGAAAGATCATTGACTTAAAAGATGATACTTTTAAGACTCTATCCATTATGGCTATTCAGAAGGGAACCAACCTCAAAAACTATATTGAGGATATACTCAATGGCATAGCCGAAGATTACGAAGACGCAAAGCTCTATGCTAAATTAAGAAAAGAGCAGCCAGAGGGTCTCATCCGTGCCAACAAAGAAGAACAAGAAGATTTTGAAAAGTGGTTAGGCGTATGAATGTCGAATTTTCCAAAGCCTTTGTCAAAGCTTCCAAACGTCTTTCAGGCAAGATGCTCGATTCTTTAAGACGTACGATAGTAGAAGTTAAAGCAGCCAAAGGTATTCAAGATATCTCTGACTGCAAGAAACTTGTTGGGTATCGTAATATATATAGAATTCGTTTAGGTGACTATAGAGCACTATTTACTCTAGAAATTGAGTTTTCTGGCGATACTATATTCTTTCAATATCTTGCTCCACGAGGCGAAGCCTATGGTAAAAAGATGAAAACAGAACTTAAACGAATAGACAAAGAATAATTATATTATTCAGTCTCCAATGTATCAATCTTCTTAGTAAGAACTTTATTACTAATTAATTTTTTAGTTGTGATATTGGCAGTATTTCCTGATTCCATGAAGCGTACCTTGGAGATGGAATGGAACTACCCACAAGTCTTTCGCTTGTGGGTAGTTGAATACTATCACTCTCTTTGATGGAAAGAATCCTTGAGAATTTTACACATGTCATCAAGGTGTTCTTCTGCCAGGAAGAATGAGGGTGAAGAGGCCTGGTCTATCATCATGACCAGTTCCTGGTCCAGCACATACTGGTTCGGTATTTGTTTTTAGATGAATGTTTCCAAATATCCTCTTGCCCCGTAGAGTGGTACATTTGTGATGCCGTCCTGCTCCCGATAGTCGCTCATGGAAAAGCGCAAGCCTTTCATTCCGGGATATTTGGCAATAGTCGCTTTCAAAGACTTTGACTGAAGATTCTCCTCTGCCTTCACTTCTACCGGTATGACCTGCATTCCTACCTGAATGACAAAGTCTAGTTCCAGCTGGCTGTTTTCCTTACTATAATAATATATAGGAATCTGACGCAGCGATTCCAGCTGACAGCAAACGAAGTTTTCCGTAAAATCACCTTTCCCGGTATTGTCATTACTAGGCAGCAGAAGCATGGCTGGCGGAGTTTTACTCATAGCCCCCAGCAGTCCACAATCCAAGAGATACAATTTGAAGGCACTGATATCCTCATGAATCTTCAGAGGAAGACCTAAAGTCTTCACCCTACTGATTTTATATACCAGTCCTGCATCTATGAGCCATTGGATTGCCAACTCATAATCCTTGGCTCTGGCACCTTGTTTTACAACACCATAGATGAACTTTTTATTCTCTTTGGCTAGTTGGGAAGGGATGGAGTTCCATACCTGGTTGATTCTTACTACCTGCTCTTTTGGTGCATGCTTGGAAATGTCTTTTTCGTAGGCCCGAATAATTTCCTCCTGTACTTCCCTTACAGCATTTGCATCATTGGTTTCTATGAACTTATTTACGGCTTCGGGCATACCGCCAACAAGGTAATATTCACGAAGATGCTGAATATAGAGTGTTCTGAGCGATTTTACCACATCCCACATTCCATGCTGCAACAGATCCATACGCTGCTTGAAACCACGTGCCCACAGAAACTCCTCGAATGTCATCGGATACATTTCCAGGGTGTTAACCTTTCCCACAGGATAGGATTCTCCCTGATGAAGAGACAAGCCGAGAAGGGAACCGGCTACTGCCACATGATACTCCCGTGCATTTTCACAGAAATACTTCAACGAGGCAAGTCCACGATGCAACTCCTGTATTTCATCCATAATGATGAGGGTCTTGCCGGCTTCTATATTAACACCAGTAATAGCTCCGATGGTGAGAAGGATGCGATCTATATTATAGTCTGAAGCAAACAAATCCTTAGCCATGGCATTGTTGTCACAGTTAATGTAGGCCACATTTTCAAACTCACGTTGCCCAAATTCCTTCAAGATATAAGTTTTGCCAACTTGTCTTGCTCCCAACAGAATAAGGGGTTTTCTATCCTCTCTGTTTTTCCAAGCAATGAGGTCTTGCATGATAAATCTTTCCATATATTGCGTTTTTGGCTGCAAATATACTGAAAATTAATGAAATAGCAAAATACATCACATTTTTATGAGGGACGTTTTGAAAGATTAACACACTTTTATGAGGGACTTTTGGGGCTACATATACACTTTTATGAGGGACTTTCTGTTATGCATTAAAATGTTGTAAGAGTTATAGTAGTTTCCAGGCAATCCAAGCACAAGCCTCTGCGTCAGCCAGGGCATTATGGTGTTGGGTTAGGTCGTACCCGCAATAAGCAGCTACAGTTTGTAGTTGGTGGTTGGGTAGGAGAGATCCCAACTTTCTTCTGGAGGCTCGGCATGTGCAATGGAACTCATAATCGGGATAGTCCATCTGATACATTTGGAACACAGACTTCAGGCATCCCTCGTCAAAGGGAGAGTTGTGAGCCACCAATGGCAATCCCTCAATCTTTGGCTCAATCTCAGCCCAAACCTCAGGAAATACCCTGGCGTTCATGGTATCCTCCATGGTTAGTCCATGTACCCTTGTATTCCAATAGGAATAATACTCTGGCTCTGGCTTGATGAGACTGTAGTAGCTATCCACAATCTCACCATCCCTTACAATCACAATGCCTACGGAGCAAACGCTGGTTCGTTGCTGGTTGGCAGTCTCAAAATCTATCGCTGCAAAATTCTTCATGAGTGCAAAGTTACTAATTATATATGTATTATCCAAATTTTTAATATTTATATATCCATACTGGTATGCCATTTTGCTTGGCAATTTCTAACATGTGCTTGGTTTCATGAAAATTTGAGAGAATTGTAGAAAGAAGTTTCCATATATATTATAGAGATGGCAGTTGTAGGCGTTTGTGAAGATGCTTGCAGCTGCCTTTTCTTTTTGTTTCTTTAGGGTGTCGAAATTCAAAATTAAAGTTGTACCTTTGCACCCAAGTTGAGATTACAGAAATGAAAAAGGAACGTGAAACGGCAAACAAATATCGTCAGCAAGCTCTTGAAGGAGATTTAATGGCGATGAACAACATGGGTGTTCCAGAAAGCACCACAGCTCACTCGATGAACTCAGCAATCTTATGGCTTATGACTAGGACTAAAGAGTATGTCCACCAGCTTCATGTCATCAAGGACGCAGAGATTATAGGAAAATACTCCGATGCAAGTTGGGTGTTAAAATGGTAAGAAAGGAGATTATTTATGTCACAAAAGAAGATATTCAGATGCCAGGATTGTGGGTACGAGACCGAAGTATATGAGGGACGTGGCTTCATGGGACAGCATATCGAAGCCATGTCTTGTCCAGACTGCAGGAACATAGTACCTCTTGTGGTGGGTGGAGTAATTGGTGATGCTGCACCTAGTTTTAATTCTCTTGTAGGAAGGCTATGTCTAAGATGTGGTTCTGACAGGATTCACAGGTGGGATATGCATACTTGCCCAAAGTGCGGGGGCAAGATGCAACCCACTGGCGAAGAAGAGTTTTGGACATGAAAATTCTAGCCTATATTTACCTCTTTGATATTTTGCTGAAAATTACTTCTCCTCGTCTGAACGGTTTGACGAATCTCATATTTAACCTCCATGCCAAGGATATCCATGATTTTTTCAACCGTCGATAGGGAAGGCATGCACAATTCATTATAGAAATCATGACTATAGAAGAAGCTATCAAACAAAGACATAGTGTACGAAAGTACATACACAAACCTCTTTCAACTGAGGTAGTTAGAGCACTTGAAGAAAAAATCTTGGAGTGCAACAAAGAGGGTGGCCTTCACATACAACTGGTTACCCAAGAAACCAAGGCATTCTCCGGCATTATGTCATATGGAAAATTCCATGGCGTGGAGAACTATCTCGTAATGGCAGGGCAAAAAGCCGACGATCTTGATGAGCGTATTGGCTATTATGGCGAACAGCTTGTGCTGCTTGCACAAGCCCTAGGACTCAACACCTGCTGGGCAGGATTAAGCTATCGCAAGGTGAATGAAGCCTACAAGATTGAAAAAGGGGAGAAGTTGACATGCATGATTGCCTTGGGATACGGAGAGTCACAAGGGGTTAGTCACAAAATCAAGACCATGGAACAGGTGAGCAATGCAACCAGCAATTCTCCTTCATGGTTCCGAAAGGGCGTGGAAGCAGCTCTTCTTGCTCCCACTGCCATCAATCAGCAGAAGTTCTCATTCTTCCTGCAAGACCAGGAAGGTACAAAAGCTGGTTGTAAACCCAAAGTTCTTGCCAAGAGAGGCTTCTCAATGGTAGGATATACCAAGATGGACCTCGGCATTGCCAAGCTTCACTTTGAAATAGGAGCAGGTAATGACTTTGCCAATTTCTGTATTTCTACCGGCTTGTTAGTTGTAATGAAATCGACATTCATTTCAATGAGTTTCCTTGTGATTTCATCATCATCAGGAGTCCATCCATTTACCTTCAAGCCTAATTCGTGAGCCTCTCTGATCCATTCAGGATGCTTGAAAAGTATCTTATAGTTGTAGTCAATGCCCTGATAGCCAAGTTTCTTTACCTCTACAGGAGTGAAATTGCCGTTCACATAATAGACTATAGCGTTGGCATCCAATTGACGTACCAATGCACAGGCTGCTGAACTGAAAGAGATATATTCTACCTGCTTTGCCAACCCCATACGGTTAACCATCTCAACCGTTTTGCGGGTGAGCCTGTCTTCATCCTGCTGCAAAGGCTGTCTTTTGATTTCAAGAATCAGCTGTATAGCCGGATGCTTCTTCAGTTCGTTCAGATACTGCTCAAGAGTAGATACCTCTTCACCATTTTTAAGAAGTTGGGTCTTCAGGTCAGCATACTTAGAATCGGCAATGACCAGATGATTGATTTTAGGATCATGATTCACGATGATGACACTATCTGCCGTGATATGTACATCACATTCGGAGCCATACACCTTGGCATCTGCAGCCTTGCGCAAAGACGCAATTGAGTTTTGGGCAGACCCTTCTGTATCCCAATATCCGCGATGAGCCACAATACGGGTCTGTACTTTCGGATTCGTAATCATGACTGTCTGTTCAAATTTCTCACCAAAACGGTTGGTGAATACAACCGTAATGCTCTTGGCACCAGAAGAAGGCAAGGCTCTGAACAGATGGCCGGTAACAGTAAGACCCGGTTGATGCTTTTTGCTCACGGCATAAACTTCATCAACATCAGTAAATTTCTCCATCATGCCCATCGGTTTGCCATCCTGCAGCCATTCCACCTTGCAGGCAGGATCCCAATCCCAGACATTTGCCACTACATATTGCGGCTGGCTCAACATTTCTCCTTTACCATAAACACGCATCTGATAATCCATGCCATGACCAGTAGACTTATAGTGCCATTTCAGTTGGGTTCCGTCCACATCCATCACCAGATAACCATTAGGTGCACCACAACGGTTAACCTGACTCTTCCACCAGGCACCACAGGCTGCACCGATATTGTGCTCCATCAGCTGGGCATCCACCGCATTGTTCTGGAAATAGTGAGTATGACCAGTCAATACATGCACCTGATAATCCTTCAAGACATCAGCCAGCTCACCGGCATTGCGTACATTTCCCTCGTTCTCTATGCTGTTCCATACGGCAGCATGCATATTGAGGATAACCAGAGAACCCATGGTAATAAAACTCAGATCGCGTTTCAGCCAATCCAGATCAGCATCTGTGATAGCCTCGATATACTTCTTGTGGCCCACGTAATTGATATTCTTCAAAGTAACAACGTGAACCTTACCGATGTTATAAGAATAATTGGTTGGTCCGAAGAAACGGTGGTAATATTGCTCTCCATATACAGGAGTGCCAAGAGCCATGTTATGCAAATCCTGATAACGCTTGTCGAAATCATGATTGCCGATACACTGGAAAGTGGTCATCCTGATGCCATCAAACGAAGCGGCATATTCACCATAAAGGTTCATGCTGTCGAAGACCAGGTCGCCCAAGGTATTTGCCACCACCTCACGCTGACGGCTCAAGGTATCCACATAAGCCTTCAAATCGCGGATAGATTCCTGCTTCCAGCGGTTCATATCATGCTCATTCTTGACCTGAGGGTCGGAGATTGCAATATAATAGAACTTGTCAGATGGCTTTTTCCTTTTCTCCAAGACGAAATCATGCCGGCTATCTTCTTTTACAAGCTGGTCAACACGAACATAAAAGCCCTTTGCAAGACTCTTCTGGCAAGGAAGAACATAAGCCGAAGGAGTAGAAATGCTGACGAACTTGCAGACATTGGTATCAGTAGGCAAGGACCATTCTCCCTGAGAATTGGTCTGTACAAAACTCCTGCCGTTATTTACTACAACACCGGCTATACCCTTACCCTTACAGTCTTTTACCTTGCCGGAGAAAACAAAAGAAGAAGTCTGTTGGGCAACACTGCCCAATGGCATTGCCCCAACAAACACTAACAATATAATTTTATTCAGTATCTTATTCATCACATCCCAACTTAAACGTTTATCAATTTTATCTGGTCAAAGAAAGCCAAAGCCTCTTCAGCAGTCCTGGTATCACCGGCAGCCTGTTCCAATGCAGCCGTATCATTCTCCAGACAGATAATGTTGGCACAATCCAGAACATGAGTCATGATACGTGTTGCCTCCTCTCGGGTCATCTGATGCGACTTAAAGCTCTTCTTTACATATTTGTTCACACGCTCAACCGCCTTGAATACGGCAGGTTTTCTAAACTCAGTGCCCGAAGCACTCAATCCCACCTCTACATCATAGGTATGAGTATAGTTACAGAGGAATGTATTCCATTTTCTGGTGATTTCGCCACCTAGAAAATGTTCCTCTTCAAAAGCAGGCTTGACATCAGGAATCTCTCCACCATATACTTCGAGCGTAAACTCTTTCTTTTCCTGTGCATCCATCTGGGCAGCAACAGCCATCAGCAGTGCTGCCATCAAAAACAATCTTACTTTCATCTTTTTTAATCCTTTCATTACCTTAAATTCAACATATTATAATTCTGGCCTCTTCTGCCAAATCAGTTTCGTATCGAAATCATCACCTCCCATAGACTGAACAGCCTCGAGATAGTGTTCACGGTTCATACGCTGCAGGATGGCAGGATACTTGAAGCGGTATGGCATGTGTAATGAGGCATCCACACCCGGACCCTTCGGAACATCAGGATAACCCGTACGGTTATACTCGAACCATTGCTGGAAATCAATGAAGAAGAGCGCATAAAACTTCTGTTCCATGATACGGCGCAAAGTTCCGTCATACGCAGCCTTCTCATTCTCAAAATATGCCTCAGGAACCTCTACACCCCATTGCGTAATCGCAGCAGTAACAGCCTTTTCATAGAGTTGCTTGGCATCATCGGAGATAAGACCACGCTGTGCCAGCTCTGCCTTGATAAAGAGCACCTCGGCATAGGTGAGACACTGGATATCCTGTGGTGCAGTGGCAAGATTAGCCGCATTAGGAGAAGAGGCGGTGAATGTAGGCTCCACATCATAACCACTAGGCAAGCCTATATAGGATTTCTCGTTTTTGCCAGTTTCAGGATTCTTGTTGGTTGCCTGTTTTGCAAAGACAGCCAGACGAGGATCCTTCCATGCCTGAAGGCGATTGATGAAGAACTCGGAAAGAGATTTATAGGAAGAGAGGTCAGAAGGACGGGTCATTGGAGCTTCATCAGGAGCAATACCGGAGATATGTACCTTGGCATTGTCATCATTCGATTCAAAAACCGGATAAGTAGCAGGATCTGCCATCATCTTCTTTAACTCAGCCTTTGCCAGATTACCCAATTCCTCAGAGTCGATGACACGCAGCAAAGCGCGTAAACGCAAAGAGTTGGTAAACTTCTTCCACTTCAGGATGCCCTCCAAATCAGAACTGCTGGTGCAATACATCTTGTCACCATTGGTGTTGAACTGTAATCCCTTCTGGAGATTATACCTGCTGTTTGCCACATCCAGGCTATCGATGATAAACCTGTAGACATCTGCCTGAGACTCAAACTTAGGATAATAGAGCTGTTCCTCACCACGGCAAGACTCCTGTACCGGTACATCCCCAAAGGCATCAGTCGTATTCTCGAATATCCAGCATCTGAGGGTCAACGCAATCGCCTGATAGTTCGGATCACCCACCTTTACGGCTTCGTCATAGATGGCCTTGGCATTGGTATTCCACTTGTAATAATTGGTCCAGACGCCATCACCGGCGGTATCACTGATATTGAACCAACCTACACCGCTAGTAGAGTTAGTGGTAACCAGACACTGCATCAGTTGGAAAGTCCAACTGTTATACCGGGACCAGGTATAGGTGCCCATGCCATAAATGAGAGGATCCATAAAACTACCGGCATTGGCAGAGTTCATGCGGGTAGGATCCACATTGGTATCGTCCATTGATTCACATGCCGTAGTCATCAGCATAGCAGGCACGGCCATCAGCATCATTATATTTCTGAAAATCTTTTTCATCGATTCTTTCTTTATTTTGTTCATTACATCATATTCTCAATTAGAAATCTACCTTGAGATTTACACCCCAAGAACGGCTTGTAGGAAGCGTACCGACCTCAACACCAGGCACAAAAGTATTACCATCAAGAGATGTTGTCTCTGGATCAAACATCGGATAACTGGTGATGCAAAGCAGATTGCGGCCATAAACACCCACCGAAGCATTGGAGATGAAAGTATTCTTCAGCCATTTTTTAGGCAACTGATAGTCGAGACGGACCTCACGGAGCTTGAGATAAGTAGTGCTGAAAGTATTGGTTTCTACATTTCCGATGCGGTAATACTCCTTATAGTAGGACTCCAAGGTGACAAGTTTCCTGTTCGGACTGTAAGTTCCATCCCCGTTATCAACTACACCCGGTGCTATGCAGTATACTCCAGCAACAGGGGTAATTTTCTGCTGTTCAAAGAGTTTCAGCACATCAGGATCTGTAATATCCAGATAGAGACTGGTTCCTGGTTTCCTGCCATTCAGGGTTTCAGACAGGTGTCCCTGTTCGCACATCTTGTGATGAGACTGCGAATAGGTCTTGCCGCCAACCTTACCATCCCATTGCATGGAGAAGGACAAGTTCTTGAATCGCAGAGAGGTATTGAAAGCTCCCTCCCAGTCGGGTAAGGCACATGCCACATATTCAATCTCTGAAGGACGGGCAGGCAAACCGGCAGCGGTAATAATCACCTCACCCTGAGCATTACGCTTGAGCTTATAGCCCCAGATATCGCCGGTGGTTCCACCTTTGGTACCGATGATGCTTACATTGCCACTGACATAAGAACCGAGAATCTGTCGCTCATCGGCAAATTCGGAAAGCGATTCTATCTTGTTTTTATTGGTTGACCAGGTAGCGGTCATATCCCACTGCCAGTCTTTCGTCTTGACAGGAGTACCACGGAGTATAATCTCCACACCTCTGTTGCTCACACATCCCGAGTTGATGGTACCCTTGGTATAACCCGTAGTAGGATCAAAAGGAGCATTGAGAATCTGATTCTTGGTGCGGTTATAATAATAGGTAACGTCTAATCCCAAACGGCTGCCAAAAGCCTTGAAATCCAATCCACCTTCCCAGTTGGTTGACATCTCCGGCTTGAAATCAGCATTGTAGAGCGTGCCCGGCTTAACCAGAGAACCCGAGAAATCACTTGTTGTATAATAAGGTGAAGTCTTGTAAGGCTGTGTATCATTACCAACCTGTGCCCAGGAAGCACGTACCTTCAACAGATTCACCCACTTCGGCATCTTCATCATGCTGTTCAGCACAGCACTCAAGCCCACAGAAGGATAGAAGAAAGAACGGTTCTTGCGAGGCAAGGTGGATGACCAGTCGTTGCGTCCTGTTATGTCAAGGAACAACATCTCCTGATAAGCAAGGTTGGCCATGAAATAGAGAGAGTTGACACGTTTTTTGCGGATTGTTGTTGTTACCAATGGACTGGAAACTCCATTAGCCAGACTATATACGGCAGGCGTGTTCAAGCCGGTAACAGAAGCCGATAGCAAATCATAATATGACTGCATCATGTTTCCACCGACAGAGGCATTGACATTGAGACCATTCTCAAAACTGTTGTGGTAAGACAACAGCAAATCAGAGTTTACCTCGTAGTCAAAGATGTTCTGCTTCTTGAAGAAACCTGTAGGGAAAGACTTGTCATCCCAAGGTCTGTGCTGCTCCTGCTGCTGGGCAGTAGCCTGGAGGCCGGAGCGTAACTGCAAATCCAGAAAACGGTTGATGGTAAAATTAGCAGAAATATTACCATTGAAACTGTGTTTCTTTGCAGGGTTGGTTGCCTCATAAAGCAAAACGTATGGATTTGGTAGATAACTGGAGAATGGTCGTATCTGCTTGATATTCTCCTTACCCTTATACCACATTGGTTTAAACCAGTCGAGGTTGAAGTTAGGATTCATGAATATCAGGAAATAGCTCAAAGAGTTGGAATTGTAAGTAAGCTGTGGAGTATTCTCCACATCTCTGTAAGTATAACTCATACGGGCATTGATCTTCACACGCTTGGAAATCTGCTGTGAACCGGCGAAAGCTGCAGTGAGGCGCTGGTATCCCGAATTAGGCAATATCCACTCACTCTTGCTGTGAGTAAGAGAGATTCGCATATTGCCTGTACTGCTGTTACCCGTAAGAGCCAGAGAGTTTGTCATCGTATGACCAGTCTGGAACAATCCTGAGTGGTTGTCTTTGTAGGCTCTCCAAGGAGTAGCCACATCAGCACGGCCTTCTTTTTCAGGATCATACTGATAGAACATCTGTCCGTCGAACTTTGCGCCGAAAGCCGAACTGGTGCCACTGGTGCTAGCCAAACCATCATCACTGGCACCATAGGAATAATAAGGCAAACCTTCCCACTGAGTGCCTTTAGAACCGATGTTCTTGGCCACCCCCTGTCCGAATTCATACTGGTAATCAGGAAAGTGGGCTGCCTGCTCCCAGGAATTATTAAAGTTATAGCTGATACCTAATCCCTTCTTGGCTTTTTTTCCTGACTTGGTAGTAACCATGATTACACCATTGGCAGCTCTGGATCCATAAAGGGCAGAAGCGGATGCACCTTTCAAAACCTGAATACTCTCAATGTCATCTGGATTTAAATCAGAAAAACCATTACCGAAGTCAATAGAACCTTCAGAGTTGCCTCCAGCACCATAAGAACCACCGGGATTGTTCATAGGACTGGAAAGTGGCACACCATCAACTACGATAAGGGCTCCGTTTCCATCCATATTCATAGATACGTTACCACGGAGATTAATCTGGGTTGATGAAAGGGGACCACCTGCTGAAATGACATTCAATCCGGCTACCTGACCCTGCAAAGCCTGCGACCAGTTGGTTGGCATGGTTGCAGTAATATCAGAACCAGATACGGTTTGCGTAGCATAGCCGAGACTCTTTTCCTCTCTCTTGATACCCAAGGCTGTAACAACTACGTTATTCAGTTCTATCGGATCGTCACTAAACTTCGACTTCTGTATTTTTTTCCCTTTTACAGAACTTTTCTTTTCAGCAGTCTTGCTACCATCCTGTGCCGACTGGGCATACATGCTTCCAGCCACACAACATAATGTCATCGCAAAGAAGCATTTCTTCATACGTTGCTTTCTCATTTTCTACCTTATTATTATATAGAATTTATAATTAGTAATCTCGGGTGCAAAGGTAGAACAGAAAGATTACGTCTCGGATACAGCGGCTATACAATTCATTTACTTTCTTGTTTCTAAAGAGTGACAGTCTGCTGCCAATGCTTGTCAGCAGGCTTCTTTGTTAATGAAAAAACATCATCATTCATTCCATCGTAAATTTACACATAAAAAAAGGGCTAGCCCCATAATCAGGACTAGCCCCCAGTTTTAATTATTTTCTCGATGCAATGAATGTATCTTAAAAGCTGCATAGCACTTCAAGAAAGATTACTTAACCTCAATGTGCTTAACATCGCACTTTCCTTGACGTTGACTGCAGGAGCTGTTGCGTTCACCTGTTTTTCAATCCATGCCATCAGTACTGCTACAGCATACTGCTGTTCCTCTCCTGTCAGCTGTCTTCCGGCAGGTATATGATGCCATTTGAAGAAACAACCACGGCAACAGCAGCCGGTAGCATGCTGGGCAATGAATACAGGATGCCCTCTCATAGGCGTCTGCTTGCCGTCATTGGGAATCACGGCAGGAGCAAGGCGTTTGGCAACGAAATCCTCCGCATGCTTACGGATGGTTGCCAAGCCCTTTTCTGCAATATATTCGTTATCTCTCTTCGAGAGATGGAATCGGCTGCGAAATGTTGATTTGGAAAGTCTTTCAAACAAATCAGTCAAGTCATACTCTTTGTCTGGAGAAGTATCGCTTTCCATGTCTTCTGAGGAGATAGAGTCTTTCTGATGATCCTCTTTCTCCTCAGGAAACAAATTGAGTTCTACATATTTTGCTTGGTTTACTTTTGATTCTTTTTTCATTTCTATTAGCCTCCTATATCTATGAATCTCCTATTAATATTAATGGATATCAGACTCTTCCGCTGCAGATGCTTTGTTTTCCTTGGGTTGTGGATTGGGTACGAAGCCAAGGATGGCAACCAGACAACTCATCAAAGGACTGATGATGTTGAAGAAGCAGAAGGGGAGATAGACAAGTGTCGGGATACCAAGAACCGTACTCTGCGTCATACCGCAGGCTGTCCATGGAACCAGCACGCTCGTTACGGTAGCGCTATCCTCTGTACTTCGGCTCAAGAGTTCAGGTCGGTAACCTCGTTCAGCATACTCATCCTTATAGATAGATGCATTCATAATAATGCTCAGGAACTGGTCGCCCATAACGAGATTGAGCAAGACGCCTGATGTCACGGTGCTGCAGACAAGTGATACGGTGCTGTGGATGCTTTTCAGGAGCATGTGGGTAATGGCGTGGAGCATGCCGCTGGCTACCATACATGAACCGAAACACATGGCACAGAGGATGAGCCAGATGGTATTGAGCATGCCAGCCATACCTCGGGTGGCTACGAGATCATTGATGTCCACCATACCGCAATCTACCTGGGTATGGGTATAGCAGGTGGTCATGATTCCTTCAAAGAGGCTTTTGGCAGAGATGCTGTCTTCACCTGCTATCCCTACAAGTACTTCCGGCTGGAGAATGAGGGCACAGATGCATGCTGAAAGGGCTGAAAGAAGAAGTGTGATGAGAGATGGAGTCTTGCGGTAGATGAGCCATCCTGTAAAAGCCGGAACGAGCATGGTAAACAGAGAGATATTGAATCCATGGCTCAGACCGGTGAGATACTGGCTGATATCCACTGGCTTGGAATCATAACAGAATCCGATGATGAGATAGAGTACCAGCGAGAGCAGGATGCTTGGTATGGTAGTATAGAGCATATAGCGGATATGTGAGAAGAGATCCGCTCCGGCTATACTCGAAGCAAGGACGGTGGTATCGCTCATTGGCGAGAGTTTATCCCCGAAATAGGCACCGGAGATAATAGCTCCAGCGGTATAGGGGGCTGGTATTCCCAGGGCATCACCGATTCCCATCAGAGCAATACCGATGGTGGCAATAGTGGTCCATGAGGTTCCCGTCATCACAGAAATGATGCTGGAGATGATGCATGCGCAGGGAAGGAAAAAGGTTGGCGACATGATCTGTACACCATAATATATCAATGTGGGTACCACACCACTGATCATCCAGGTAGCTGACATCATTCCGATGAGCAGCAGGATCAGGATAGATACTCCGGCATCGCCCACAGTCTTTTTGATCATCTCTTCAAAGATATTCCATTTCATCCTATAGATGCCCATACCGAGTGCTACACATACGGCTGTGGCTATCATGAGGGCCACCTGAGAGGCACCAGCCAAGGCATCATCAGGGAAGATTTTGACAACCAGGACGATGAGGGTGATAAGTACTGCCAGCGGTATGACAGAAATAAAAGGATGTGGTGCAACTGGCTGCAGAGACGAGCAGGATGCCTGATTCTCTGCAGCTTGAGATTTCTGTTTCTTTTCTTCTTGTTCCATTTGTTAATATTCTCTTTTCATTTTAGTTTTTCATTTACTTTGCGTTTTCATCCGTTTCTTCAACGCTTTTCTTCTGTGTATTTGGCAAGAATCCTGCTATGATGCCGAGCAATGGCAGGAAGGCACTCACCTGGAAGATAAACTCGATGCTCGTCTTGTCTGCTAACCAGCCGAAGAAAGCAGAGCCCAAACCTCCCAAACCAAACATCAGTCCGAAGAAAATGCCGGCTATCAGTCCTACTTTATCTGGCATCAGGTCGGTGGCATATACCACAATGGAAGAGAAAGCCGAGGCAATGATCAATCCTGACAGGAAGGTAAAGATGATGGTCCACGTGAAGTTGACGAAAGGCATGGCGATGGCGAAAGGTGCTGCTCCCAGAATGGAAAACCAGATGACATACTTTCTGCCGAACTTGTCACCCAGCATTCCTCCTGCCACTGTTCCTATGGCAAAGGCTGCAAGGAACACGAAGAGACACAGCTGTGAAGTCTGTACCGAGACACCGAACTTATCCATCAGGAAGAAGGTGAAGTAGCTCGTGATGCACGCCGTATAGAAATACTTGGAGAACACGAGCATGATGAGGATAAACAGTGCCCAATACTTCACCCTTTTAGAAATATGGGTATTGAGAAGCGGTTGTTTCTGCGGATGGTTCACCACGTAAGCCAGTCGTGCCTTGTACCAGACTCCCAATCTTACCATGATGATGGCAGCGAGGAGGGCTGCAAGGGCAAACCAGGAGATGGCATGCTGTCCGAAAGGCAGGATGATGATGGCAGCCAGCAGCGGACCTACTGCCGATCCGCCATTGCCGCCCACCTGAAAGATAGATTGTGCCAGACTCTTCTTGCCTCCCGATGCCATCTGTGCCACTCTTGAAGCTGTGGGATGAAACACGGAAGAGCCCAGACCTACGACGCTCACAGCCAGGAGAATCAGAAAATAATTCTCGGCAAAAGCCAGCAGGAGCAAGCCCACCAAGGTGAAGCACATGCCGAGGGAAAGAGCATAGGGACGGGGATGCTTGTCAGCATAAAGCCCCGTAAAAGGTTGCAGGATGGAAGACGTCATCTGGAAGACCAGCGTGATGATACCTATCTGTGCAAACGAGAAGTCGAACTTATCCTTCACAATCGGATAGATGGAAGGGATAATCGACTGAATCATATCATTCAAGAAATGGGAAATGCTACAGATGATGAGCATGGAATATACCGTACCCTCTACCATCTTAGGATTTCCCTTGATTTTACTACCTATTGACTTGATGTTCATTGTATTAATTTAAATTATTATTTTTCATACAGTTCTATCGGCAAACCATCTGGGTCACTGAAGAATACAAATCGCTTGCCAGTATATTCATCTGTACGGATGGGTTCATGAGCGATGCCTTTACTGTCAAGTTCATCAATTGTATCCGAAAGATCATCCACCTCAAAAGCAAGATGGCGCAGACCGGCAGCTTCCGGATAGGAAGGACGTGCAGGTGGATTAGGGAAGGAGAAGAGCTCTATGACATACGAGTCATCAAGCCAGCAGTCTGCCTTCCAGGAGTCACGTCCTTCACGATAATTTTCACTTACTATCTTCATTCCGAGCACATCTGTATAGAAATGCTTGGATTTCTCATAGTCGGAGCAAATCACGGCTACATGATGGATTTTGTTAAGTTTCATTGGATATTATTATATTGTTAATCAATGATTTATCAACTACTCATGTCTTGATAGTCCGGGAATGATTACCCTTCATGGAGCTCATTCTGATTTACGTTTGAATCTTTGAATTCTTTCTTTGACTATTCGCAAATAGGTAAGTTTCATCTTACCGTCCAAAAAAGGATAGCTTTTCTCATATCCTACTATATTTAAATGGTTTGACGAATCTCATATTTAACCTCCATGCCAAGGATATCCATGATTTTTTCAACCGTCGATAGGGATGGGTTGCCTTTGCCGCTCTCTATTTGCTTGATGGTAGAAATGGCTACCTCAGACATGTCAGCAAGGTCTTGCTGGGTTATTCCCAAGGCCTTACGCTGCAATTTCATTACTTCTTGAATTTTCATACCAAGTAGTGTATTATATTGTACTTTTCGTGCAAAGGTAACAATAATTTCTAGATTATGCAAGAAAAGGTCCAATATAATATTCTTTTTATAAAAAATTATTATTTCATGGAATTTTTCTTGATTATTTGCCATTGTTAAGCATTTTTTCTTAACTTTGCATGCACAATTCATTATAGAAATCATGACTATAGAAGAAGCTATCAAACAAAGACATAGTGTACGAAAGTACATACACAAACCTCTTTCAACTGAGGTAGTTAGAGCACTTGAAGAAAAAATCATGTTTGATAAGGCAGACAGGAAGCTTATGGTAAATAGAATGTTTGCAGTACACCCTATTGAGAGGAATCACCATATAACTTTAGCTATTAGTTTTTTTAATGATAAAGCATTTAAATTGTATTGCAAGGATTATTATCTTAAATATCCGTAAAAAAATTACGGCGTATTGATATTTTGTATATCTTTGCAACTGCTTAGCTGCACTTGACATTATAATAAAAGATGGTTTGCATTGTTTAAGTGTGTATTAGCTTTGCACCAACAAAATTGTTATCAATTAAAAATAAAGTATTTATAAGCATGCTAGTAAAATTTGCCGTAACGAACTATAGAGGATTTGCCAATCGTATAGAATGGGATTTGTCGAAACCAAGTAACTATTCGTTCAATACTTTTGCCATTAAAGATGGTATCATCAAGAATGGCATCGTATATGGACCTAATGGTTCTGGCAAGTCGAACTTTGCAATGGCCATCTTCGACATTACCAATCATCTTTCACAGAAGTGGAAGAAGGTGAACTATTATGATAACTTTACATATACGGGAAAGTTGAACTTCCCCGTAAAATTTGAATATACATTCAAGTTTAGAGATAATACGTTACTATATACATATAGCAAATCACCTGATGGAAAACTGGAGGAAGAAGAACTTGTTGTGAATAACAAGCTTATTTTCTGCAACAAGAATTCTGTCTTGACATTGGATGATGTTGAGTTCCCGATGGATTCTGCGGTGAAGGCAAACCTTGCCAATAACGCCAACAATGTATCCATCGTAAACTTTCTGCTTACTTCCTATCCTCTTGCCAAGGAACATTATCTTCTGAAACTGCAGCAATTCGTAAACTCAATGTTATGGTTCAGAAGTGTTGAAAAAAATGAGTTTATGGGGTTGGCTACTGCTCCGGCAAATCTCGATGAGTATATCATCAAGAATAAGCTGACTCGGGACTTTGAGGAATTCATCCATCGGGTAAGCGGACAAAGTTTTGAGTTTCAGGAGCCAAAGGATGATGATAAAGAGTTGTATTGCGTATTTGGATTAGGTCGCATTCCATTCGATAAGATTGCATCAACGGGTACTCAATCTCTGATGCTGCTATATTACTGGCTGAAACAGATGACAAAAGCATCGTTCGTTTTCATAGATGAATTTGATGCATTCTATCATTTCAGACTCTCTTATGAGGTTTGCAAAACCCTCTTTTCCCTTCCATGTCAGGCTTTTACGTCATCACACAACACCTATCTGATGACCAATGACTTGCTTCGCCCAGATTGCAATTTCATCTTGCAAGACAACAAAATCAAGCCGTTGAGCGACTGCACTCAAAAAGAGTTGAGATTCGGGCATAATATAGAAAAAATGTTTAGAGGTAACGCATTCGAAGTATGATACTATTCGTTTTTGAAGGAGTAAAACGGGAGCCGGATTTGTTCCGCACCATCCAGCGATTATACTTTGCAAATAGAGATGAGCAGATAGTATGTTCCTATAACAACAACATCTATCAGCTATACAAAGATTTGCAGGAGTATGATGGCGATGGAGATATTGTGTCTTTGCTGATGGAGAAATTTGCTGGTCAAGCAGACAATCCGCTCAAGGATATTGATGCATCTGCTGACATTTCTGAAATCTATCTGTTCTTCGACTATGACTTTCATAACCGGAATTTATCTCTCGAAGAAATCAACAGGCAGGTAAAGGAAATGCTTGAAACATTCAACAACGAAACGGAGTTTGGTAGGCTATATATTGACTATCCGATGGTTGAGTCTATACGATATACTAAGCAGTTGCCCGATGCAAACTATTGGACGTATTCTGTAACACGTTCTGAGTGTGGTAAGTTTAAAGGTGTATCTGCAGATTTTTCTGCGTATGACAGTTTCGATTTCATCCTACTGAAAGATCATCGAGAGCCAACAGAAGTAGAGATGGAGGAAGTTAAGCAAAATTGGGAATATTTAAAGGAAATGAATGTGGGAAAAGCGAACTATCTATGTAAGGGGAAGAATACGATGCCTGCATCTAAAGAAGACATACTTCAAGACAAAATATTCAACTCACAAGTAGAACAGTATGTGAATACCGAAGATTGCAAAGTAGCTGTACTCAATGCTTTCCCAATTTTTCTGTTTGACTATTTCAAATAATATTTTAAGAGAAGGTTATCATACGAGGACATTCTATTAAGCAACAAATTTGGACTATCTAAAATTATAGCTGTCTTGCGAATTGATAAATTCGTTTAAAAAAAAGGGCTAGCCCCATAATCAGGACTAGCCCTCAGTTTTAATTATTTTCTCGATGCAATGAATGTATCTCAAAAGCTGCATAGCACTTCAAGAAAGATTACTTAACCTCAATGTGTTTAACATCGTCTTTCTTCTCCTCCTTGGCTATCTTAGGAATCTCAATCTTCAAGACTCCGTCACTGACCTCAGCGGAAATCTTCTCCTGATCAGCATCCTCTGGCAAAGCATAACTCTGAGAGTAGCTGCTGTAAGAGAACTCACGACGCAAGTAATGCTCTTCCTTCTCTTCCTTCTTCTCATCCTTGTTCTCGATGGATACATTCAGATAACCATCCTTATCGATGTTCATCTTGACCATATCTTTCTTCAAACCAGGAGCTGCAACCTCCATCGTATAAGCTGTAGCACTTTCCTTGACGTTGACTGCAGGAGCTGTTGCGTTCATGTGTGGCATCAAGCCTGTATCAAAGAAGTTGTCATTAAACCAACTGTTCAACCAATTTGAAACACTGTTATTTCTACGAGCTAACAACATCATGTAAAACCTCCAAATTCTATTTTACTCGTCCTCTCTTCGCCTTCCGGCTCAGTCGGGATTTCTCATTGTTTTTAATTTATCCTTTTTAATAACGATTGCTTCGGCTTACGAGGCTCAAGGATTTCTAGAAACCCTCAACTGTCATTACTTAGGGTTCTTGTCGTTCCCCTTGCCCTTTCGGCTTCGGCTTTCATCCTGGGTAAGAGCAAGTTATGTGCCAGTCTCGGTTTGTATATCTAGAGTGAGCCATTTTTGACAGGATTGGCATCAAAGGATAATTAATTTAAACTTTGCTGCCAAATTTATCCATTTTCATCCGTTTATTCTCTGCTCTCCTATCCGTTTTCTAAGGGTGATTATGATAAATAGGCGGTACGTATATATAAATATTTGTACTTCGGAAATATGCGGGTGTCAAATATTGTTTCTTAATTATCGCAATTTCCGTATTTTCAATCTAGAAGGTCATGATGATAAAAATCTTTTGGTTTGATAGCGTATTACTTGCTCTCTGCAAGACGAATCACCTATAGTTGTACGACCGTAAGGCTACAGTTGTACGACTATATAGGCTATAGTTGTACAACTCTGGAGTTATAGTCGTACAACTATAGGGGTTATAGTTGTACGACTACAGAATTCCGGATTTCCGAAGAAATTAGTGAGATTTATAACACGTTGAATATCTGATGATTACGAATTTCGCCATATTTCCAATATTCTTCAAGAAATATTTTCCGAGCGGAAATTCGTGATTTTCAGAGGATTTAAATCATGATTTTGTAAAAAAAATAAGCTTGGTCAACTGACGGAACATGACATCTGTATAATGACCACTTATATCTGAAATAGGGCTATTTTTGATTAATTAATAGTTATTTTACTCACATTTTAGCAAATATCATTACCTTTGCAATTAGTTTAAATTAAAACACGTAATATTAAGAATATGATTTCATTTGAAAGTGATTACAACAATGGTATGCTGCCAGAGATTCTAGAAGCTCTTGGCAAGACAAACAGTGATAAAACATCTGGTTATGGTTTTGATCCATACTCAGAATCTGCAAAAGGGAAAATCCGCAAGGCTGTGGACAATGAGACTGCAGAAGTGTTCTTCCTGACAGGCGGTACACAGACCAACACCACGGTCATTGATTCCGTCCTCATGGGATGCGAAGGAGTAATCTGTGTGGAAACCGGTCATATCGAGGTACATGAATCAGGAGCAGTAGAAGCTTTCGGGCATAAGGTCATTACCCTGCCAGGAAAAAACAGCAAGCTGACAACCGGCACCCTGTCAGCCTATATGGATACCTTCCTAGCCGACGAATCGCATCCTCACATGGTACAGCCAGGCATGGTTTATATCTCGATGCCGACAGAATTCGGAATGATCTACACCAGAGAAGAACTGGCTGCGCTGTATGCAACCTGCCAGAAATATGACCTCCGTCTCTTCATCGATGGTGCACGACTGGGATACGGTCTGGTTTCAGCGGCATGCGACTATGACTTGCCATTCCTTGCAAAACATTGTGATGTATTCTATATCGGCGGAACCAAGGTGGGTGCCATGATGGGAGAAGCTGTGGTATTCTCGGGCATGAAGGCACCGAAATACTTCTTCACCAACGTGAAGCGTCATGGAGCCTTGCTTGCCAAGGGCAGAATGCTCGGCATCCAGTTTGACACGCTGTTTACGGATGAGCTCTATTTCAAGATATCGCGCCATGCCATCGCTATGGCTACCCGCATCCGCAGCATCTTCGAAAAGCATGGTATCGCCATTGCCTACGATTCTCCAACCAATCAGCAGTTTGTAGTACTCTCACCTGACCTCTACGAAGCCCTTTCCCAAAAAGTAGCATTCGAGATATGGGAAAGAAAGAGCGAACATGAAATCATCTGCCGATTCGTTACAAGCTGGGCAACAAAGGAGGAAGAACTCGACGAGCTAGACCATATTCTTCAAGCTTACGCTTAAGAAGGCTAAGGATGGTTCTCCTCCAGAATCATCCTTAGCAATTCTTCATTTGCCTCGTTGTTAATCTCAGCATCCTTCAACTCGGAGAAATAGTCAAGCGTAGCTGAACATTCGCCTGTAATATCTATCCCTATCACTTTCTCATGGGCATAGATGATGCGAAGCACGGCTTGGAGCTGCATAAGTGTCATATCTCCATTGCTCCAATCGGTGATGGCATCCTGCTTTCTCAATACATCCTTATCTATGGATATGTAAACCGGCTCATGTATAAGTTTACCAGCCTTCGACGGCCAAGCCTGGTGATGGTCTATCTCTGCCTGACTGTAGAACAACACCCTCTCTCTTAAGTGAACAGGCACCTGGGCTATCAACTCGTCCGATACCCCCACAATGATAACGTGTTTGACAAACGGGTTTTTCTCCAAAACATCTCTCACCCAACCGCCACATGACACAACACCCTCCCATTCCGGTTGCTGCATATCCGGATGATGGTCGAAAACAATGAGCGAGAAAGGTTCATGAATTCTTGACACCCAATATTCCGTAAGATAATGGAAATCTCCGGAATCTATGAAATGAACGGCTTTGGCAGGAAAAGGAGCCAATCGGCGGTGCAGTTCCTCTCTACCCTCTTCGTCACAATAGCAGTCTACCCCTTTCATGTCCCGGCAATCTACATGAATTATATTCTTATTTGAGGCAAATGCCTCCAATTCGTATACGCCGGTAAAGTTAAGGAGAATGATAGGTATTTTCTTTTTCATATTGAATCAATTTTCTAAATGCTGATTGCAAAAATACCTAATATTCATAAATACTTGATGAATTATACATTATATTATTGTTAAAATTAGATTTTTTTATACTTCTACACAAATTTACCAAAATCATATTAAAACAATTTAATTTTCAACAAAAACATAGTAAATTCGTATTTTTATCTATATCTTTGCAGAAAATTGAAACATATAGTAATGGTATTTAAAAATGCACTTATATTGGATAAACATAGATGTAATGTTCCCCATTACATCCTCAACTGTAGTCTTCGGAAATAATATCTATCTTACTTGAGATAACATATTATTAACGAATTTAAAATTACATGGGTTTAATCATTTTATATTTTTTAGGTGCTCTGTCACTATCCTTTTTGTGCTCCGTTCTGGAGGCGGTATTACTTTCTACTCCGATGTCGTTTATCTCGATGAAGGAGAATCAAGGCAGCAAGACTGCCTCACTGATGAAACAGTATAAGAACAACGTAGACCGTCCGGTGGGTGCCATTCTTTCACTCAACACCATCGCCCACACCATCGGTTCTGCCGGTGTCGGAGCCGAATCTATGAAACTCTTTGGCGAAGAATACTTCGGCATCATTTCCGCCATTCTCACTCTGTTGATTCTGGTACTTTCAGAAATCATCCCGAAAACCATCGGAGCTTCATATTGGCGCTCTCTTGCCATGACATCTACCAAGATCATCCGTGTGCTCATCTTTATCACCTATCCTTTGGTACTGCTTTCGGAACTTATCACTAAGGTATTTACTCCGAAGAACCACCAGGCTTCCGTGAGTCGCGAAGAGGTATCGGCCATGGTAGACGTAGGTACTACAGAAGGCATCTTCCGCGAATCGGAAAGCAAGATCATCAAAAGCTGCATTCGCCTGGCAGGAGTAAAGGCCAAGGAGGTGATGACTCCATCCATCGTAGTAGAATCAGCCAACATGAATCTGACTACCAAGGAGTTTTACGAACAGAAAGAATGGAATTTCTCACGTATTCCCGTTTATGACAACAACAAGGATATCATTGTGGGATACGTATTGAAAGATATGGTTCTCAAATTGGTTTCAGACGATGAGTTCCAAACCAGATTATCCGAACTGATGCGTCCGATTCTTTCCTTCAACGAGGATGAATCTCTATACCAGATATGGGAAAAGATGTTGGAAAAACGAGAACACATCTCTATCATCGTAGATGAATACGGATGTCTGAGAGGAGTGGTTTCCATGGAAGACGTAATCGAAACGATGACTGGCGTAGAAATCGTAGATGAAGACGATGTGGCTGTAGACATGCAAGCCTTGGCTAAGGAAAAATCGCGCATGATGCACCAAGGTGTTGCTTCTGCCATTCCTGACAGTAAAGCTTAATATTTTTTTAACAAGAGAGGGTGGGTCATAACTCCATGACCCACCCTCTCTTGTTTATCCCGGAAATATCGCCACCTTGATGACGCCATCCTTGCGGTTCTCGAAAACATCGTATGCCTCTTCTATTCTTGAAAGCGGGAAACGATGGGTAATCAGAGGAGTGGTATCTATCTTTCCCTGGGCTATCAAATCAAGGATTTCCCCACAGTCGCATCCATCCACACCTCCCGTCTTGAAGATGAGGTTCTTGCCATACATATCAGGAAGCGGAAGCATCTGCGGCTTGTCATACATCGCAACGATGGTGACGATGGCATTAGGACGGGCACATCTCCAGGCAAGCTGGAAGGTATCAGGTCCACCTGCAACCTCCATCACCACATCAGCTCCCCCATGCAGACTATGTTGTTTGACAAATGCCTCACAATCCTCCGGTTCAACAACCATCACCTGCGGATAATGCTTCTGGATGAACTCTCGCCTATCCTTTGATTTCTCACAGACGATGATGTTTCTCGGATTCTTGAGCAGGGTGCAAAGCAAACAGCAGACACCCGTAGGGCCAGCACCGATAATCAAGACAGTATCCTCTTCTGTAATTTCAGATATTCTCGTAGCCCAGAATCCAGTAGCAAGGATGTCACCAACGAAGAGCGCCTGCTCATCGCTTACCGAATCAGGTATCTTGTTCAAGCCGGTTGTAGCATAAGGAACCCTCACATATTCCGTCTGCCCGCCATCGATTCTGCATCCCAGAGCCCATCCGCCATGTGGAGAAGTACAATTGTTCACGTATCCATGCTTGCAATAGAAGCATTCTCCACAGAAAGTCTCTACATTCACGGTTACTCTGTCTCCCGGCTTCACATGGGAAACCCTCTCCCCTACTTCCTCTACAATGCCTACCATTTCGTGGCCAACAGTAATCCCCGGTACTGCGCGAGGCACAGAACCATGCTTGATATGAAGATCACTGGTGCAGATACTGCTCAGCGTTACTCTTACGATGGCATCATGCTCATCTATTATCGTAGGCTTCCCTTTTTCTGTGAAGCCAAACTTTCCTTGCTGGATATATGTAAATGCTTTCACCTTAATTATATATATAAGTATTATTATTCACGTTAAATCATGCTGCGAAGTTACAAAAAACATTTTAATCATACAAGAAAAAATACAGATTCTTTCTCACCTTTTGACCTGTAAACTATTAAAAAGTCAGTCTTTTTTACAAGTAAGACCATTTTTTGTGATTTTTCAGCAAACAAAACCATAAAATATACTCTGATGTTCAAATAGTTAGCCAAAAATTTGGAGAATAGAATATTTTTTCTTACCTTTGCAAATGAAAGATTTGAATTCAATTTTTTACAAAATATAGCATGTATCAAGATTTAGATTTTACTGATAACAATTACTATCAGGAAGATTATATAGATTCGCCGGTTGATGATTTCGACTGGATGCCTAATTTATTTGCCAAGCTCGCAAATCACCTGCGAACTTCAACTTCTGCTGATGTTATCAGACTTGGAACCATCGGCTGCATCAGAAACAATGAGCGGGGAGATGATTCACTTCTCCAATGGGAAGAAGTAGAAACAATGCGTCGCTATATAGATAGCGTTAACAGAGGCTTGGGTGCACCGGAAGATCCCACACTCCAGCAGTTGCTCCATTCTACAGAATGGACTAACTATGGTATTTTTACCATGAACTTTATCTCGGACAAGAACCTCGACTATAAAGGAATCTGTGAGGTTGAAAATACAAATCTCTCATACGCCAGCATGGCTTTTTTAATTGCTCTGGTAAAAGGGATGAGTATGATTAATCTCAAACATCCTTCAGCAAAGGGAGAAAACAATCATATTTTCACATACGTAATTCCAAGTCAATTCTCCACCTTCTCCTTTGCTTCATTCCTCAATGTGGCCAATGCACGTCTCGCTAACAAAGAAGATATTTCTGAACAGGAGATTGAAGAGTTGACCCAACTTGCTTTCAAGAGTCGCTACTGGAAACAAGAGACCTCACTCAAGAGTGAAGACAGCGAGTTGTTCATCTATGTCCTCAAGAACATCATTTCGGAAATTCTGGGACTGAAGCTTGACATCAATGCGGAATCCTTTGCCAAACAGGCAAAGAAGGAAGAGAAAAAGACTGCCACTCCAACTGTAGATAACCAAAAGAAGAAGGAGAAGAAAAAAGAAAAGACTATCCTGAAAGATAATTCCAAACCTTCTTTGGCATCTACGATGGTAAAAGTCTTAACAGAGGAGTCCCTCCCGCAAACCAAAGAGAGTCTTATTGATAAGACTATGCAACTCTATCCTACTCTCAAGATAAACTGTTTCAACACCACCCTATCAAGACTCCATAAAAATGAAGTTCTGAATTATTATAATGGTGGACTGATTGGAATAAAAGGCAAAAGATACGGAAGAGGCTACAAGATAATTAGCCGTTTACATAAACATAAGGAAACAGATTAAGGCTAAATTTTGTGCCAAGAAAATCCAAAGGCAAAAAGACCATTGGGCTTTCTTGGCACTATTTTTTCTTGAAAGTTTGCAAGAGTTTTCCATCAGGCGCAAACAGTTCATTCCTGACCTCAAAAGTTGATGGCTCTGGTTTCACGTTGGACCATGACTGGTATAACCATCATAGAACTTGTGAATGCGGTGAGAACTTACTTGAAAGCAGTTCAATGACAAAATAATAACCTAAAAAGAAACTTACTTATAGTTTTTCCGTCAATTAGTCAATTCTACAATTAGACAATTATGAATTTGATTCTCTATAAGGAGAAAACCACAAAACTGTTTACCTAAAACCACAAAACTACGCATAAACCACAAAGTTGTTTACCAAAAATCACTGCATTTTGTAGCACAAACCACATTTTTGTTTACCTAAACCACTATTCTATTTACCTAAACCACATAACTGTTTACCTAAAACCACTATATTGTTTACCAGAAACCACAAAACTGTTTACCTATCCTAGTAAAAAGCAGTTGCTCCTTTTTAGGTAAATAGAAATGTGGTTTTTACCTAGTTAAATTCATGAGAAAAACAGGTAAACAGAAATGTGGTTTATGATAAAAATCGATGAACGTTCTGCCAGGTAAACAGTTTTGTGGTTTTTAAATTCTTATTCAGTTACTACTAAAGAAAAAATTAAAAAGTCTAGACAACTCCTTTAGGCGTTTTACATAACATACTAATATACTGACAGTTATGCATATACTCAATTTGTATTCAGGTGCCGGATTTCAAATAGAATAAGATAAAAAATAGTATCTTATCAAGATAAAAACCACAAAACTGTTTACCTGAAACCACTATTTTGTTTACCAGAAACCACAAAACTGTTTACCTAAGAATAAAAGACTGATATAAAAATGATATAACTTATTACATATCAAATTATAACACGGAATTTGGTAAATAATTAATATAACCTCAAAATGGAATGAATTATATACATGACATTTCAGGTAAACAGTTTTGTGGTTATGATGATAAGCCATTCTTAAAAGTAGGTAAACAGAAATGTGGTTTTACATACTAAAAAGAGGAAGTACGGTACTCCCTACTTCCTCTTCTGCTTTATTGTTCTGCTTAGCCTCTATAGAATACAGGCATGAATGAACCGACACAGTCAAAAAATTCTTGTGCCAGCCTTTCAAGACCCGATGTTTTCAAAGCAGCAAAATCATCATCACTAGCATCAATACAGAATCTGTCATTCTTGATTCCTATGAATTTGCATCTGCCCAACAGGGCTTGCTGACTGGTATCCTGTACCATCGAAATAAACTGATTCCATTGCTCAAAACCTTGAGTCGTGTCTACTTCTATCTTCTTGTCAGGATTCTGATATACATGCGCAAAAAGATCTCCCTGCTGTGTGGCATCATCAGATGTTTTCTTTCCCCTATTACGGTTTATTTTTTCATTCAGACGACGAGCAATATCTGCATCTTTATCTCCGATATGATTGATACCTACATCCGTGCGCTTGATATGGAAGATAACATATTCAGGATCTCCCTTATGCTTTCCGTTCCGATAAATAAAGTCTTCTTCAGAAAATTCATCAAATACGATATCTGTCTCACTGCGACTAGCCATTCTGTTGAGATCTTCCCTTACCACATCGAGTACCTGTTTTCTGAATTGTGAGAATTTAGGATATTTATTCATCACAGGCTCCCCCTTGTCGTCAAGCAGAATATTGCCATGTTCATCAAGTTCTACCAGACCCAAATACTGTTTCATCGGCAAAAACTCAACCTTAACATCCAAGCTCTTGTCTAGTCCCATCTGACGAAGCAGATATATATAGAGTCGAGGTGTATTCACCTTCTTGGAATATTTAGCAATCATGGAGATATGGTGAATATATCCCTGACGCATGTCAAAAAGGCTCATAGTGAGTTTTGGATCTATCTCAAGTATTACTTCACCCTTGATGCGTTCTACTTTCTCACCATCGCTCTTTGTATAGCCTTTCTGCGTTGTCGGAATCTCGATGTTTGAAAATACGTGCTGTATCTTCTCTGTCTTACTATCCGTCTTTACACGCACCGACAGGTTGAGGATATCGTTCTTCAGCGTATCACGCAGATTCTTATAATTATGAAACTCCGTTGATACCTGAAAATCCTTGATGTCTATTTTGATGGGCGGAATCTCCATAACAGCATGCTCTATTCCTTTCTCGAAAAGATAGTCGGAGCGTGCATCTCCAAGCACTCTCTTCTCGGTAAAATACTCTTCAACATACTTCTGCAGATGGGTACTTGCAACCATCAATATGTTTTGTTGCAATAATGTATATTGCTTATCCAATTTTGTCAGCGAAAAAGGTGTGTTAATCCACACCAGATTCTTGTTTCCTTTTGGTTCACTCATATAAAAACCACATTTCTGTTTACCATAAACCACAAAGTTGTTTACCTAAAACCACTTTTTTATTTACTTAAAACCACATAAATATTTACCCGAAACCACCAAGCTATTTACCATAAACCATATTCCTATTTACCTAAAACCACTTTTCTATTTACCATTTCAAACATAACTCATTATTAATCAAGCTATTATACTCTCTGTAATAAATAAGAGATATATAATTTATTATAAAGAATAATCTATAATTATCATTCTTTTGGTAAACAAAAATGTGGTTTTTGTAGGAACTTATACCTTATTTTTAAGCTTAGCGCTTTTTTAGGTAAACAGTTTTGTGGTTTTCTCCCTTTTAATAACTACTTTTTGTTTGCTTACTTTTTCAAGTAATCCATCAGGATATTGTAAAGCAGGTTTTCCTGTGGGATATCATCTGAGAGGCATTTCATCTTTAGGAGAAGGAGTTCTTCCTTGTTAAGATATGTAGCCACACTCGTTCTAGTGCGTCTTTCCTCTGCAGTCCAGTAACTTTTTCTCTTGCGACCACCTTTAGATATATTTTTATCCTCTTCGCTTTTTGCCATTTCTGTGTTTAATAAACTTGGGCGGTCGTTCATACCCATATTTTCAAGAGACTCACCAATTTCTTCTAAATTTCTTTTTGCTACAGCCATAATTCTTATATTTTATAAGTTTATCTTCTTTTGTTTTATTATTACATGTTTCAACCTACCATACCAAGATTAGATTTTGATGTTGAACATGCGCTTGATAGCAATTTCGTAATCGATACCTGTACTTGAGTAAGGTGCATATTCGAATATGCTTTGTCCGTGTGCCTGAGCTTCCAGGAACTTTACAGAGCGTCGGATACGGCAAGGCAGAATTAAGTCGCCATGTTTTTCGCCTAAAAGTTTGCTCAACTGCTTGGTAATCTTGGTTCGTTCATCTACCATTACTGGCAGGAGTCCAAGTAATTCCAAATTATCGTTCATGTGGAACTCCTTCACTTCATCCATTACGCTGAGTACTTCACTTACTCCCTTGACAGATAATGCTTCCATCTGTACTGGAATCAAAATCTTGCTCGCAGCAACCAAAGCATTATAAGTGTTCTTGGAAAGTGCTGGAGGACAGTCTATGAAAATGTAGTCGAAATCATCAAATACGTTTTTCAGTCCTTCTCCTGTCATGTCATGGCAATCGTTGTCTTGCAAGCATCCCAGTAATACCGTGTAGCTCTTCATCTGTTCTCTCAGTGAAGGGCCTCCTGGAAGGTGTTGTTCTATATTTTCCATCTGAGCAGATCCTGGAACTGCATATACCCCATTTTTACATTTGTAGACTGGCACACCACTCTGTTTGCACATGGCGTTGTATATGTTATCATATTCGTTATCTCTCACTCCGAAAAGCGAAGAGAGGTTGCATTGTGGGTCTAAGTCTATTACCAGAACCCTGAGATTGTGATTCAACCGGACTATGCCAGAAGCCAGAGACTGCACAGTAGCCGTCTTGCCTACTCCACCCTTGTTGTTCACTACTGCAACAATTTCCTGTAGTTCATGTTTCATATTTCTTTTTTCCTTATTTCACGTTATTGTTTAATACAATTTACATATATTAGAATTGCTGGCAATTAGAATAAACGGATTGACTTATATTCTTTCGTTCTGAAAGACTAAAAGTCTTATTTCTGGATTATCTAATGTTCTTTTGTTCTAATATTGGTTGCAAAAATAGCCAAAATAGTTGATATAAAAGAATTTATCTTCTTATTTCTTTGTAAATATCCTCTTTTTTATACTTTTCTAACAATCTTCATGAAGAATAAGCATCACTTCGAATGTATTATTAAACGAAAATATGGATATCCTAATAGACGGACAAATTAATTAAACTTATATATGAATATTCTATTAAACATATATTTGTATAGACTATTATACCAATAAATGATTATACCAATAAATGATTATACTTACATATGAATAAGCATATCTATGTATAGTCATATAAACTTAAGAACCGATAAACTAATAGCCGTAAAAACGTATGTTAGAATAAATGAAAATATAAAAATACGTTTAAACAAATATACTAACTGCCAGCAATTATAATAATCTAATGATTGGCGAGATAAACATGTATATTACAAACCTAACATGTTAACAGTCTATAATTCAACATTTTAATTATCCTTTTTGTAGGATATCTATCATGTATAAAGTTAGAATGTTAGTTTAGTCTAATTGCCTAATAAACTAAAATACGTATATTCAACAGGAATAGTTTGTATAAGATATGTTAATTTTTCCTCTAAGTGCATACAACCTATTGAAATTTTCAGTATCTTTACAAAGTTAAACTGATGTCGAACCTTTAAAACTATAACATCATGAAAATTGGTATTCCAAAAGAGATTAAGAATAATGAGAACCGTGTTGGAATGACACCAGCAGGAGTAGCTGAATTCATTCGACATGGTCACGAAGTGATGGTTCAGCATACGGCTGGAGAGAACAGCGGATTTGCTGATGAAGCGTATGAAAAGGTAGGAGCCATAATCTTACCCGACATTCAGAGTGTATATCGTGAGGCGGAAATGATAGTAAAGGTGAAAGAGCCTATCGCTGAGGAATATCCACTTATCCATCAAGACCAGCTTGTATTCACTTATTTCCATTTTGCCTGTGACAAGGAACTTACCGATGCCATGCTCAAGAGTGGTGCCGTCTGTCTGGCTTATGAGACTGTGGAGACAGATAACCACCATTTGCCTTTACTCATTCCGATGAGTGAAGTAGCAGGAAGAATGGCCATTATTAATGGTGCTTTTTATCTGCAGAAGACAAAGGGTGGAAAAGGAAAACTGATGAGTGGTGTACCTGGTGTGAACCGCGTCAAGGTTTTGGTATTGGGCGGCGGAACCGTAGGAGAAGCTGCAGCAAGAATGGCTGCAGGAATGGGAGCTGATGTATGGATTACAGATATCAGTTTGCCTCGTCTTCGTCAGTTAGAGATGGAGCTGCCTATCAATGTACACACGCTCTATTCTAACGAGCATAATATTCGTAGAGAATTGCCAAATGTGGATATCGTTGTGGGTAGTGTGCTCGTACCAGGCGATAAGGCGCCGCATCTTATCACGAAAGATATGTTGAAATTGATGGAGCCAGGAACTGTACTTGTTGATGTAGCAATCGATCAGGGTGGCTGTTTCGAGACATCGCATCCAACCACACATTCTGAGCCGACATATATGGTCGATGGAATCGTTCATTATGCAGTTGCTAATATTCCTGGTGCTGTTCCAAATACCTCTACTACAGCCTTGACCAATGCTACGCTGAAATATGCATTGGCGCTAGCTGATAAGGGTTGGCGAAAGGCCTGCAAGGAGGATAAAGCCCTGTATAGGGGTTTGAATATCGTAAATGGAAAGGTGGTATTCAAGGCCGTAGCGGATGTCTTCGGACTGGAATATGAAGAAATGATACTCTAAGTAGAGTAGGGGAGGGTTCCATAACACAAAAGCTATGGGATCCTCTTTAAATAATATATTACGGAGAACAGAATACACTTTGTTTGATTTGAACGCTTACTGATAGCATTTTTTTAGAGAAAAAGACTTAAAAACCGGGAAAATGTAAGGAAAATAGGAGAAAGTACAAGAATATGTGTAAAAAATAAGTTAATTGTATAACATTATGCTATAGTTTTAGATATTTTTTATACTTTTGTGCCATGATCATGAAGTTTAACTAACATTCAGTTATTATGAAGAAGAAAAAAAGCTTGTTGCTTTTCTTGGCAGCAACTTCAGCCAGCTTTGTGCAGGCTGCCCCCCCCATTTCAAACTAGTTTTGTGGCTGGTATTGAAAATGTGCAAGAAAAAGGTCATACCTTTGTAAAAGGAAGAGTGATTGATTCAGAGGGAAATCCTCTGGTAGGTGTCACGGTGCAGATCGAAGGCACAAGCTATGGCGTTATCACAGATGCTGATGGTAACTACATACTGGAATTTCCATCTATGGCGCATCCTAAAATTGTATTTTCCAGCATTGGTTACAAATCGAAGAGTATTGAATTTCGTGGCGTAAAAGAGCAAAACATGATGCTGGAGTTGGATCATGTTGCGCTGGATGATCTCGTTGTCATCGGTTACGGCAGCAAGAGCCGTAGGAATGTAACTACCGCTATTTCTACCGTGAGTCAGGAACAGATAAGCAAGTTGGCTGCTACCACACCAACCCTCGATGGTCTTCTTCAGGGTACTGTAAAGGGCGTATTGGCTACTACCGCAAATGGTGAGCCAGGTTCATCTCTCAAGTTAAACATCCGCGGTATTACATCTCCTTATCCTAAATCGGGTAAAGGTAACAACAACCAGCCTCTTTATGTCATTGATGGCGTTCCTACCTTTATGGAGGATACCGGCATCAACCCGCTCATCAATATCTCACCAAACGATATTGAGAGTATCGATGTGCTGAAAGATGCCGCAGCTACTGCAATCTATGGATCACGTGGAGCCAATGGTGTCGTTATTGTCAAGACCAAGAACGGAAAGCGCAATGAGAAGACCAAGGTAGATTTCGGCTACACATTCTCTTTCAGTAATCCTATCAAAAACTATAAGCCATTGAACATTTCTGAATACAAGAATGTGCAGGACGAGATTCTGCGTAATACTATAGACGGCATGAATGACGGCAGTTCGATAGTGGAATTGTATGGCGGAACCGACTATCTGAGCCAATTTGGTAACATCGGATATAATGCCGAGACGGGTGCCTATACATATAATGGACTCAATGAGAGCCTTTTCGGTTCTGCGAATACCAACTGGGCTAAGGAGGTGATCAACAAGAATGCGCCTACCCACCAGTATAATGTAGCCATCAGAGGTGGCAGCAACAGGACCAACTATTCATTCTCCTTCAACGGTATGAACCAGGAAGGTCTGCTCATCAACGACCGTATGGAAAGATATGGAGCCAGACTCTCTTTGGATTCTGAAATCAATAAGTATATCACCGTGGGTGGTGTGCTCGACTATACCTACTCTTCCCGCAAGAGCGGAAGCAACGATCCTGCATTGGGTTATGACAACGACTCATGGAAGACTCGCCCAGACCTGACCGTACGCGATGCAGACGGTAACCTGAATCGAGTAGATAAGTTTGGCGAATATACAAGTAGCTATATGGATGCAAGTCCGGTGGGAAAACTCCAGAGAAAGACCCAGTATGAGAACGACCAGTTCTCCGGAAATGCCTATATTGACATCAAGCCTATTGAAGGTCTTACCCTCCATGCTGATGCCAACATATCCCGTTTCATCTTCAGCAATAGCTATTTCTCTCCGAAAGTTTCCTTGCCGGAACAGTATGAGACAGAACCAACTTCTACGCTTGCAGAGGCTAACTATCGCAACACGAATACGTCTATCAACTTCCGTGCTGACTATAAATTCAAGATTACTGACGACCATCGCTTCGACGTGATGGCTGGTTATAGTGCTGACAGATACTGGAGCAAGGAACACGACCAGGCTTACAGCGGATTCCCTAATGACGATGTGCTCAACAATGCCAGTTCTGCAACCACCGTCAATAAGCCTACCGAGATTTATTCCAAGAGTGGTCTTAATTCTATCTATGGTCGTTTGAGCTATGATTTCCTCTCACGTTATCTGCTCGACTTCAGTCTCCGTTCCGATGAGTCATCCAAGTTTGGTCCTGGCAACAAGCGTGGTACATTCCCTGCACTCTCTTTGGCATGGCGCGTCAATCAGGAGCCTTTTATGGCATCAGTACAGGATGTGGATGATCTGAAACTCCGTCTGAGCTGGGGTAAGACAGGTTCTACCAATGTATCCGACTTCTCTTACATCCAGTATTTCAACTCCAATATCTATGGTGGACAGAGTGCCATTACCTTAGCCACTACTTATCCTAACAAGGATATCAAGTGGGAGATGACTACTGAGTACAATGCCGGTGTTGACTTCTCGTTCTTCAATGGCAGACTGAACGGTAGCTTTGATATCTATCATCGTAAGACAGATGGCGCCTTGGCTCCAGCTCCTATCGCCTTGGAGTTTGGTATCGGTACATTCTACAGCAATATCCTCGACTTGACCAATAATGGTTTTGAATTCTCTATCGGTGGTGATGTGGTTCGTACCAAGGATTTCACCTATAACACTATGCTCAGTATCTCATCCAACAGGAATAAGATTAGCAAGCTCAATGGTTCAACTCTCGATATGATGCATCAGGATCTCTATATGGAAGGCCATGCCATGGGAACCGTGAAGGGATATAAAGTGGCAGGCATCTACCAGAGTCAGGATCAGATTAGTAAGTTAAACGAACAGGCTATGGACAAGGGATATGATTTCTATCAGGATGGAGCTGCTGTAGGTGACTACATGTATGTAGATACCAATGGTGATGGCTATATTTCAGAGGCCGACCGTACGGCGATTGCCAACCCAGAGCCAAAGGTATTCGGAGGATGGTCAAACACCCTTTCATATAAGAATTTCACGCTCTCTATGCTCTTCCAGTATCAGTTTGGTGGTGATGCCTACTACAGCACGATGCAGGAATCAGCCAGTGGAGCCATCGGTATGAGTATCTTGCGCGAGATGTATGGCAACACCTGGACACCGGATCGCACCGATGCCAAGTATGCCAAGTTGATGTGGATGCCTAGTGTCTATACCAACACACAGGCCAACGACCGCTATGTATATTCCAACTCATACTTCCGTTTGCGCAACATCACGCTCTCTTATACCTTTGAGCCAGCATGGTTAGAGCGCTTGCATGTGAGTGGTGCATCGGTGTTCTTCACCGCTACCAATCTCTTTACCATTACCGATTGGCCAGGTTTGGATCCAGATATGGCAGCCACAAATGCCTTTACCAAGACAACCGAGACCAAGGATGTATATCCAATGAGCCGTTCGTTCTCATTCGGTCTCAAATTGCAATTCTAACTCATTCAAAGAAACGAAGATTATGAAACATATAAGATATCAATTTCTGGCGTTACTGTCAGTATCAGCGCTCACATTCACATCGTGCGACTTGATAGGCAGCATCGATGATATGGAACCAGACCATGTGGTAACCGATTTGAATTATATTACCGATGCCGCATCTGCTCAGACTGCTCTCAATGGTGTTTACGCTTCCTGGCGCAGTACAGGTGTATCTTACTTGAGATATGGTATCGCCTCTATGGCGCATACCCAGACTCAGGCGATGGTGATGGGTGTAGATGAGTTTGCGGCAGAAAACATCCAGACCAATAACAGTAATGTGGAGACTGCCTATACAGCCTACTACAATGTCATCAATACCGCCAACACCTTCCTGGTTCACATCAATAAGCAGATACCAGGCATGACAGAGGAAAAACGTACCGAGATGATTGCAGAGGCTCGTTGCCAGCGTGCTTTGGCTTATCTCACTCTCCTGAAATGTTTCGGAGAATACTGGAAGCAGGATTCCCAATACGGAGTCTGCCTCTTCAAGGATGAGTTGGTAAGAGATAATCAGGTTCGTCAGCGTTCATCTGTAGCTGATACTTACAAGCTGATTTCTGAAGATCTCGATTATGCCATCGCCCATTGCGAACAGCATCCGGTAGATCATTATCATATGAGCAGTCTTTTTGCCAAGGCTTTGAAGGCAAAGATGTATTTTGCTCAGGATAACTATCCGGAGGCAGCAAGATTATCTGAAGAAGTGATTAATGAGGCTGAAGCAGCAGGATATGAACTGGAGAGCGACTATGCTAATATCTTTACAGAACAGTTCAATTCCAAGGAGATGCTTTTCGCCCCTTATACTGCTAATCCGAATGAATTGATGGATGCTTCTTGGTTTGCCTTTTCTCCAGGTTCACTCCTCAAGAAGGTGGCAGATGATTTAGTTCCAGATGATGAAACAGGTGGAGATATCGTTGTTCCAGATCCGGGAGAGGGTGGGGATGTAGTAGTTCCTAATCCAGGTGAAGGCGGTGATGTCGTGATTCCTGGCGGTGATGGCAGCGAAGGCGGTGATGTTGTATTGCCTGGTGATGGAGATGATGGTGGAATAGTTATCCCTGGTGGTGATGGTGGCGATTTCCCATTCCCTCCAGGTGAAGATGATGCAGCTTCCTACGATCCTCTTTATACTTGGGCATACACGGGTAAAGGCATGACTGGAATTGCCAAGTACAGCAAGTTGACTCCTGAGTTTATGTTCGAAGACTCCTATTACTTCATGCGCCTTGCCGAAGTCTATTATATCGCTGCCGAAGCAGAGGCTCGTCAGGGTCAGTATGCTAAGGCTCGTACGCTCTTGGCTACAGTCATCGAACGTGCTGGATATACTGAGGACGATGTGAACGCTATTGCCGACAGTGATCTTCTGGGTGAAATTCTCAAGCATAAGTTGTGTGATATGAGTAACGAAAATCTGGAAGAATGGTTCGATCTTTGCCGTTATAACCGTCAGGGTGGTTTCGAGAGTTGGACAGAAGATGAGAAAGCAGAACTTCCTAGCTTCCGCCGATATCTTCTTCCTATACCAAAGGCATCTATGGGAGCCAATAATCTTCTGGTTCAGAATCCGGAATATGTGAATCAATAAACATTATATAATAAATAAAATCGAGAAAAAATGAATAAGATGAAAATGAAAACTTGCATGTTGACACTTGCCGGTCTTGTACTTGCAATGGCTGCCAGCGCGCAGAATTTTGAGATGAAAGGTAAGGTTAAAGGTAACGTGGACGGCTGTTCTGTCATGTTGCAGAAGTATGGATTGGAAGGTGTTACCAATCTGGATAGTGTTACAATCAAGAATGGTGAGTTCACCCTCAAGGGGGTAGTTAACCAGCCTGAGCAGTATCAGATGGTTATTGATATGAACAAGCCTGGTACAGCTGAGCCTGACTATCAGAAAATATTCTCAACAAGAGTCTATGTAGAGAATAAGCCGATGACCTACGATGTAGATCTTACCGGTTTTCCTGCAGAGCGTGATATGAGTATGATAGAGCCTGTTGTAAAGGGTTCTACCACTCAGGATATTTATCAGGCTTATCTTGAACTGATGTCACCTATTCAGGACAAGATGCACAAGATGGATGATAGTATCAACCAGACTACCGATTTGGCACAGCGTGTATCCCTTGCCAAGGAAGCCATCAAGTTGCAGGAGGAAATGCGCCATCAGACCAGTCTGTTTATTCAGCAGCATACCACTTCTCTGGTAGCCTTCGACTTGCTTCTTGAGAGTTTCTCTTCTTTACCAACCCCATATACCTCTCAGCAGATTGACGAGATGATGGGCTGGTTGAAGAACGACTGGAGTTCTTCTGCACAATATCCGATGCTGCAGATGCAGGCAGAGATGGCAAAGCATACAGCTATCGGCAACCATTATATCGATGGTACCGTTGTCACTCCTGAAGGCAAGCAGGTGAAGCTTTCTTCACTTATCAAGAAGGGTGAATACACCATGTTGGAGTTCTGGGCTTCCTGGTGTCGTCCATGCCGTCAGGAGATTCCACATCTCAAGAAGGTACACGAGAAATACAAGGATTTCAACATCATCAGTATTTCCGTAGATGAGAGAGATGCCGACTGGAAAAAGGCAATGGCCAAGGAAGGAATGACCTGGACACAGGTTCGCAATCCTGAAGGTTTTGGCGGTATGGTGATGGGCGAGTATGGCATCAATGGTATTCCAGCTTGTCTCATCCTAGATAAGGATGGCAATTTCTATAAGACCAACATGCGTGGTGCTTATCTTGATGCTTTCTTATACGATTACTATAAGAAATAAAATAGTTTAGCGCATAAAAAAATCCCCGATATGAATCCTCAGTATTCCTGCAGGATTCGTATCGGGGAATTTTGTTGATGAATTGTATGAAGGATGGATTTTCGCGAAATGAAAATCCATCATTGTTATTTACCATGCCTCCAATTTATCAGCAATCTCTGGCATCTTATCCTTGGTGAATACAGGATTCTTACCTTCCTTCTTCTGTTGGCGATAGTCTTTCAACAGGAAGACGGCCTGGCGGGAAAGCAGTACGATGGCTGCGAGATTGCAGAGGGTGAGAAGAGCCATCGTGATATCTGCAAAACTCCATGCAAAATCCAGTGATACTACTGCTCCGACCATCACCATTGCTGCTACAGCAAGACGATAGACAAATACACCCAGCTTGGAGTCCCTGATATATCTCACGTTGGTTTCTCCATAATAATAATTGCCGATGATGCTGCTAAAGGCAAACAGCCATATCATTACCGCAACAAACGGATTGCCGATGCTTCCGATTTCGTGGGTCAGGGCATCCTGGGTGAGTTGAATACCATTTGAAGCCGTAAGATCCACACCGCTCACCAGGATGATGAATGCAGTGCAGGAACATACCACCAGCGTATCTGTAAAAACACCCAAAGCCTGTATCAATCCCTGTTTTACAGGATGACTGACTGTAGCTACCGCAGCAGCATTCGGTGCACTACCTTCACCTGCCTCATTACTGAACAGACCTCGCTTGATACCCTGTATCACAGTAACGCCAAGAACTCCGCCAGCAGCCTGATTGAATCCGAAAGCATTCTCAACAATGGTAAGCAGAACCTTTGGCAGACTGGTGATATTCCAAACAACAACACCTACAGCTATCAGAAGGTAAATGACAGCCATCACAGGAACCACGGTAGAAGAGAACTTAGCCACTCTATGGATGCCACCGAAGATGATGAGCAGGGTGAGCACAGTGAGGGCAATTCCCATAGTGGCAGGCTCGATGCCAAAAGCCTTCTGCCATGCCAGACAGATAGTGTTGCTCTGCACAGAATTATAGGCAAAGCCGAAGGTAATGATCATCAGCACAGCAAAAAGAATACCCATCCATCCTTTTCCCAAACCATACTTCATATAATAGGCCGGTCCGCCATAGAAAGATGTTTTGCCTTTTCGCTTGTAAAGTTGGGCGAGAGTTGATTCTATGAAAGCCGATGCAGAGCCCAGTAAAGCCAGCATCCACATCCAGAATACGGCTCCCGGACCACCGATGCTGATAGCAGTAGCCACACCGGCAAGGTTACCGGTGCCAATACGGCTAGCCAATGCTACCACAAATGCCTGGAAGGAAGAAATGTGTTTCATTTCTCCATCCACTTTCACCTCCATCGACAGTTCTTCGTGTCCTATCTCTTCCGGTTGTACCTTGTCGGGATGAATCAGCAGCCTGACCATCTCTCTGATAAGGCGGAACTGGACGAAACGAGTACGCCAAGTGAAAAACAGGGCACAGCATATCAAGACGGTGATGATGATATACGACCAAAGGAAATCGCTAACCTGAACTAAAATGTTTTGTATTGAATCTATCATTTATCTATTTAAAACTTATTATTTCTTTACTTTTTTATAACCTTCAGAACCTGGTCAGCAATACTTTTCATTCCCTTGATAGTGGGGTGACCGTTTTTCTTGTCAATATCATGAAGAGCAATGACAGGAACCTGATATTTGTTGCAGATCTTTTTTACCGACTCATTGATTACATCCTTGAGTTCAGAGTTTAAGATGAAATATACCTCTACATTAGGATAATGCTGTCGTATATCTGAAAGCAGCTTGGCCATGGCAGGGCGGAAACAATACAAATCTGCGCGCTTCCAGTCGCTATACTGATAGTTGCCGAGCGGGGCATCAGCCCAGTTGTCATTCGTAGCACCGCAAATCAGGATGATATCCGGATTGCCAAGAAGAGAACTTCGGGTGATGAAAGAACGGTCGGTATAATCTGCATCATTATAGCCAGTGTTGCAGATAGTAGCACCAGAATAGGAATTGATATTTCCCATTTTATAGCCTCCTTCCTTGATAACTTGCCACCACCAGGTTTGCTCAACCTTGTTTACATCTGTAGTTTCTGGTGGAGTAGTAGGTGAGTACCAGGTGGCATAACCCTTAGGGATGAACCCCTCGAAAGTGGAATACGAGTCACCGAGAACGGCAACGGTCTGCTTCACCTGTGCCATGAGCGGCATGAAGGTGAGCATAATGAAAGAAATGATAATCGTAAATCTTTTCATGATGCTTGTTCTTGTTTTAATGCTTCTTATGTAATTCTGCTGCAAAAGTAATATAAATATGTGAATAGACAAAAAATATCGGAGGAAAATTCATCTTTCTGTTTCTATTTTTGTCTAAAACTAAGCATGATTTGAGTTATACCATAATTATATCATGTGCGCGCGCTAGCGCATATGCACGCAAGCGCATGCACGCATATATATAATAATGTATACACAAAAAATCGCCATGCTAAAATCTTTATAGATGTTAAAAACCGACTAAAAAAGCAACTTTTTTGCGAAAAGATTTGGTGGAATGAAAAATAGTTAGTACTTTTGCACTCGCTTTTGAGAAATACACTTTCTCTTAGCGATTAAAGAAAGAGTTCTTTGAAAGATTTTACATAAACAGACAAGTAGTACAAGAAGCGGTTAACTTCTTAGAAATAAGAAAGTTGACTGGGTAAAAGAAACGAACCGTCAAGCAATTGACAAGTCAGGTTTACTAAGCTTCAATAAACGAAAAGGATATTCGTCCTAAGTACAGACAACAAACACCGATTGCTTCAGTAATGAGGCAAGAAGTAAAAATGATATTTTACAATTTTTGGAGCAGCGAGAGAAATGAAAGCTTGCTTT